>Ga0310344_10000647_pt1 | contig 27196 bp, 21 predicted proteins | sample HC15DNA20200_MG_FD_203801 | JGI IMG/M metagenome (GOLD analysis project Ga0310344, IMG submission 203801) | Marine microbial communities from station ALOHA, North Pacific Subtropical Gyre - HC15-DNA-20-200_MG | ecosystem: Environmental > Aquatic > Marine > Oceanic | place: Pacific Ocean: North...
GTGAGATAACGCAACATAAGGGTAAGATGCTTTTATGCAATTAGGTAAAATTCAATTTGACCTGATATGGTGTCGGAATTCAGATTGATGGCAATAGAGGCTTTCCCCCATTAGTGGAAACCGTGGCCTAGGAATTATCTAAGGGGGAAGTTCTATTTCCAAGGAAAAGCTTTTTCGGCAAGAACTTCATAGGCCTCTATGTATTTCGATCGTGTTTGCGCAACGATGTCTTCGGGCAATTCAGGTGGTGTGCCTTCTTTGTCCCAATCGGTTGTTTCCAACCAGTCTCGGACAAATTGCTTGTCGAATGCAGGTTGCGATCGACCAGGTTGATATTGATTTTCGGGCCAGAAGCGAGAACTGTCGGAGGTGAATATTTCGTCTACCAAAACCAGTCGGTTGTCTATCCAGCCCCACTCGAGCTTGGTGTCAGCCAGGATAATACCTCGTTCTCTCGCATAGTCGGAGGCCTGTTTGTACAGGTCTAGTGTTTTGGTTCTGAGTTCTTCTGATGTAGCACTTCCAACGATTTCTGTCATGCGTTCAAAAGAAATATTTTCATCATGTCCCTCTTGCGCTTTGGTGGCAGGTGTGAAAATAGGTTCTGGCAAACGATCACTTTCCTGCAGCCCTGCTGGTAATTGGATGCCGCATACGGTTCCGAATTTCTGATACTCTTTCCATCCAGATCCAGCCAGATATCCTCGCGCAACGCATTCAATGGGAACTACATCAGCCTTGTGCACAAGCATGAATCGGCCGGCGATCTGATCGCGGCAATCGTTAACAGCGGTCAGGTCTTCAATCTCAGAAGAAATGAGGTGATTGGGGCAATCCAGATGTTGAAACCAAAAAACACTCAGAGCAGTAAGAATGCGTCCTTTGTCCGGAATGCCGGTTGGGAGAACTCTATCAAATGCGCTGATTCGATCGGTAGCAATGATGAGTAATCGGTCACCCAGGTCATAGATGTCTCGCACTTTTCCACGCCGGACAGGAAAACCATCAATTTCCGTTTGGAGCAACACCTGGCCGGCATCTGGATGCTTTGGTGACGAGGTCTCTGTACTGGCATTTGAAGGAGCGGATTGTGAGGTCAAAGGGCTCACCTTTCTATCGAATATACGGCAATATGGAGTTCTCAGTTACATCGCGAGGCGAAACGAGGATGCATCTTATCACACGTGCGCTTACTTGAACAGCGTTCGAGAAGGCGATAAACTCAATATAACTTGCGTGAAGTAAGGCATCGGGTTACCGGTAGATGAATTAAGGATGCCCTCTGCATTACTTGTCATGACAAGACTTCACCTCGAGGCGGTTAGTGAACGATGGGTGCTATTAAATTCCGAGTTCATCCGCAGAATCTCCTAGAAGATGTGCAACTCGGTAAGGGATCTTATTTTTGTGGACCGGATTCGGTTCCGTGGGTTACTCAGGGGCACCTTGAGGACGGACGGTTACTCCTGTCACTTCCCCAGACCGACAGGGGGAAGTTTGTTACTCATTGGCCGGTAGCTGGCTTTGGTCAGCCGATGCTCTCGACATCGACGCTGCTTGCTGGTGAGACCGATTACTGGTTGCCATTGGAACTTGCGCGTGGCAAGTTGAATCAAGTTCGGAATCAAATGGCAGTTTATGAGCGGCTGGGTTGGACAGGTGCCAAGCAGTTATCAAAATACCTTTACGAAGCACAACGAATATTTCATTCGGCGGCCATGTCTCAGCACAGTCCTGAGATTTGTTGTCGCGGTGCTGACCGCGCATTGGCTGCGGCAGTTTTAGTCGGTGAGAAACTGGTTGAGCGATACAGTAATCACAATTTAGACAAACGGCGAAAACAAGGTGTCATCGCGGTGTATTCTGGGTGTGAACTGCCTCACGAGTTGCCTACGCAACTCTGGGATACTCAACTCTCCGGTTCCTTTAATTCAGCACGAGTTCCTTTGAACTGGAGATACATTGAGCCAGTAGAGGGAGAGAGCCAATGGGATCTGTACGATGCGCAGATCGAATGGTGCATCACCAAGGGATTGTCCATCTGTGGCGGTCCACTGTTTTCGTTATCTCCGACAACAATTCCGGACTGGCTGTGGCTTTGGGAAGGGGATTTTGACAATTTGCAAAATTGTGCGGCAGAATTCATGCAGTCGGTAATCAATCGTTATCGTGGAAAAATTTCCGTATGGGAAGTGACCGCACGTATGAATTCATCACGGATTCTTTCCCTTTCTGAAGAACAACGTTTGCGGCTTTCGGTTTATTTACTGGAAGTGGCTCATCAGGTTGATCCGGCGGCACAATGGGTTGTACGCGTAGATCAACCCTGGGGAGAGTATGTTGCAAACGGTGATCAGAGTGTGGCCCCGATAAATTTTGTGGACACGCTGTTGCGGGTTGATCTGGGAATTAAGGCAGTGAGTCTTGAAGTGAGCATGGGGTATTCTTCTCCTGGCTCTTGGATGCGAGATAGCCTTGAATTTTCACGCATGCTGGATGACTGGGGATATTTGGGAATCGATGTGCACCTGATGCTTGCGGTCCCTTCTTCACATGGATCGGACAGTGTTTCGATCCAGAAAGAAATTTCCGTTAAGAATGTTTGGCAGCGGTCTTGGGACGAATCCCTTCAGAAAGAGTGGGTGGAAAGATTTTTCCCGATTATCCTTTCCAAGCCCTTTGTGAAGCGTGTTACCTGGTGTCATTTATATGACAGTCAGCCACACGAATTACCTCATGCAGGTCTCGTCGGACCAGATGGGACTCCCAAACCAGCTTTGTCTAGGCTATTGCAACTAAATCAAAAATGGCTGGTGTAATGTTGGAGTATGTCAACAAATGAGCCGTTACGCAATCAGTCGGAAAAGAAGGTTCTCCATGGTCGGCTTTGTTGTTATCAGCAATATGATTCCTATCCTGGTTCATGCACAGCCGGCCCAACAATCACTCTCCTTCGAGCGAGAAATTGTTCCCATTCTGACGGCTTACTGCTGGAAGTGTCATGGTGGTGAAGCACTCGAGGGAGATCTGGACATGCGCACCGTGCCTCTGTTGCTAAAAGGTGGGACGAGTGGTCCGGCACTGGTTAGAGGCAGGTCTAAAGAGAGTTTGATTATTGAAAAGATTAAATCTGGTGAAATGCCACCGAAAAATGCTCTGAAACCAACCAATCAGCACTTAGAGCTACTGCGATCCTGGATTGACGAGGGTGCTTCTGCCCAATTTAATCAACCTTTGAACACAGAAGTTTCGGTGTCAGAATTGCCGCAGCACAAAAAGCAGTGGTGGGCCTTTCGGGAACCACGTCGATATCCAGTTCCGAGCGTCCGGAATCAAAATCTTGTTCGTACACCCGTGGATGCGTTTCTGCTGGATAAATTGGAAGCACAAGGTCTTAAATTTTTGTCGGACGCAGATCCAGAGACGCTTGTCAGAAGAGTTTTTCTGGATGTCATTGGACTACCACCCAGGCCGGACCAAGTAAGGGCGTTTGTTTCCGATTCGTCACCGGAATCATATGAGCGACTCATAGATGAGCTTCTGGCGTCCCCCCATTACGGTGAACGATGGGGCCGTCACTGGCTCGACGCCGCAGGGTATGTCGATTCACGAGGTACAGATAATGATGCTCAGATCATCAAAATTTCTGAGGGGATGTGGAAATATCGGGACTATGTGGTGGCGGCTTTCAATGAGGACAAGTCTTATGATCAGTTCTTGATGGAGCAGATTGCTGGGGATGAGCGAGTGGATTGGCGAAATGCAAAAACCTTTTCACCGGAAATAAAGAACCATTTAATCGCCACCGGTTTTCTCCGACAATCTGCGGATGTGACCGATGAACAAGAACTCAACACAGCCGATATCCGATATCAAGTGCTTTTCGACACGCTTCAGACCTTTTCAACCAACATTCTTGGTTTGACGGTTCACTGCGCGCGCTGCCACGACCATAAGTTCGATCCTATTTCACATGTGGACTATTATCGTCTCGCAGCCTGTTTTACACCAGGATACAACGTTCATCGCTGGATTCCGGGTTCACAGCGACAGATTGCGGATGTTTCCAAAAGTGAAAAAGATCGCATAGATATAAATAATGACCAGATTGAAAAAGAGATTGGCAGAGTAGAAGAACAGATAGGGTGTATCCATCAGCAGACCAAGAAACGGTTGTTGGAAGCAAAGCTGAAGGAAATGCCTGAGGTGATCAGGGAGGATCTTAAAAAGGCTATTCAGACTTCTGAAGATCAGAGAACAAGAGTCCAAAAATACCTCTTGTCGAAATTAAGTACGCAGTTGGAGGTGAGTCCAGAGGAGATCGACCGGGCATTGTCCGCGAAGGATCGATCCAGAGTCGCTGCTTTTAAGGAGCAGATAAAATCTCTCGCCCGGGGAAAAAAGTCCTACGGAATTATTCGTGCTTTTTGGGAACCAGGTTCAGTGCCATCTACGTATCTTTTCCGCAGAGGAGAGTACACGACACCGGGATCGCCAGTAAATCCTGGTGTCCCAAAGGTACTCGAAGGAGTAACTCAGGGGTTGGAGATACCCGAAAAAGGATCGGTAACGGGAAGTAGTGGAAGGCGTTTAGCGCTGGCAAACTGGTTAACTCATCCTGATCATCCTTTGACAGCCAGGGTGATTGTTAATCGCGTATGGCAGCAGTACTTTGGGAAAGGAATTGTAGAAACCCCGGACAATTTTGGCCGTTCCGGTACCTTGCCCAGTCATCCCAAACTTTTGGACTGGCTAGCCTGTGAGTTTGTTGATCGAGGTTGGAGCTTCAAAGAACTGCATCGATTGATACTTCGGTCCAGCGCTTATCGTCAGGGATCTCGACTAAAAGTGGCCGTACGCAAGATTGCTGATCCATACAAAAAGGATCCCGAAAACCGACTTCTCTGGCGCATGCCATTGCGTCGACTAGAGTCAGAAGTGATACGAGATCGAGTTCTGGCGACTAGTGGTCTGCTTGAGCGACGGATCGGAGGACCACCGATCCCGCTGATACCCCATTCGGATGGCAGTGTCGATATTAACGTCGACAAACTTACTGACAAAACAGACCAGTACAGGAGAAGTCTGTATATATTTGCCCGCCGGAATTACCAATTAAGTGAACTCAGTGTTTTTGACCAACCATTGGTTGCCCATAATTGCACTCGGCGTCAGCATTCTGCCGTGGTTTTACAATCACTCTTGATGGTGAATGGAAAATTTATTTCCGACCAGGCGGTACAGTTTTCCAAAAGGGTTATCGAGCGAGCTGGATCGAACCAGAAGCTACGTATTCGCGAAGCGTTCATGCTAGCCTTTTGTCGTCTTCCGACCGATTCCGAATGGGAAACCAGTTTCAGTTTTCTCGAGAGTCAAGCCCATCAGTTGCAGTTGGAAAAGGACATAGAAAAATCACAGGCTTGCGATCACTCGCTCCAGGAACTGTGCCATATGTTGTTGAGTGCAAATGAATTTCTTTATGTTGAGTGACATGTTTGAAAATAAGCAACGGTACGTATCGATTAGGAAAAGTTAACACAAGGATCTTTTTATGGTGCTTTTAAATCCGTTGTGTCGGCAGTCCAGCAGCCGATCTCTTTCCCGGCGACAGATGCTCCATTTGACAGGATTGGGTTTTGGAAATCTGGTGGCACAGGTAATGCGCGGTGAGGAATTGTCCCGAGGACATTCCAGCGATATCGGATCACAGTTTCCATCTTTTGATCTACGTCCGAAGCACTCGGCATTTGCAGGCCAGGCGAAGTCCGTCATTCTGCTGATGCAGAATGGTGGTCCGAGCCAGATGGATCTGTTTGATCCCAAACCAGAACTTGAGAAATACAACGGTAAGCAGCATTCATTCAAAGTAGAGATGTTTCAGAGTGGTAGTGAGAAAAATGAATTAATGGCGAGTCCTTTTTCTTTTCGGCGTTGCGGTAAATCCGGAATGCCCATGGCAGATGTGATTCCAGAACTGGGTGCTATTGCGGATGATCTGTGCATGATTCGATCGATGTATTCCGATCACAACAACCATACCGAAGCACTGATTATGTTTATGACGGGACGTATTTTTCAGGGACGGCCGTCTTTTGGGTCTTGGATCAGCTATGCGCTGGGCACCGAGAATAGCAATCTTCCAGCCTATGTGGTGCTTCGGGATCCACGTGGTTACAACACGAGTGGAACGCTCACGTGGAGTTCAGGATGGATGCCTTCTTTGTTTCGAGGTACGGAATTCAACACGCAGGGTGCAGCTGTGTTAAATCTTCGATCTGCAAAGAAAAGGTCTTATAAAATACAACAGGAAAACAGAACATTTCTAGACCGCATCAATCGTATGTATCAGAAGCGGTATCCACATGAAAATGAATTGGAAACACGTATTCAGAATTATGAACTGGCCGGCCGAATGCAACTGGAGGCAGAAAATCTTTTGGATATTTCAAAAGAGTCGAAAGTTGTTCAAAGACAATATGGTCTGGACGATGAAAAAACTCGCCCGTATGGATTACGCTGTCTGATGGCAAGAAAACTAGTGGAATCAGGTGTGCGTTTTGTTCAGGTGCATCCCAAACCGTTCCAGCCATGGGATAGTCATAAAGCAACACAAGACTCTTTGAATACAATCTGCGGGGAGACCGATCAACCCGCTGCTGCGCTGATTCGAGATCTCAAACAGCGAGGATTACTGGAGCAGACGATTGTTATCTGGTCTGGTGAATTTGGACGATTACCGGTTTCACAGAATGGAACAGGTCGTGATCATAACCGGAATGCCTTTTCACTGCTTTTGGCTGGTGGTGGATTTAAATCTGGCTATGTTCACGGGGCTACGGATGAAATAGGTTACAGGTCGGTTGAAAACACTGTCAGTGTGCCCGATCTTCACGCGACAATATTGCATCAGATGGGGTTGGACCATGAACGTTTGAGTTACCGCCATTCAGGTCGCGATGAAACGTTGACAGATGCCCCGGTCACGAAAGCTAGTGTTGTGAAGAATGTGCTTATGTGACTAATGTTTGGAAATACTCCGAAACAGCGGTTATTCCGGATACAGTCCGGTTGAAAGGTAGCGTTCTCCGAGATCGGGCAGAACAACGACGATTAACTTTCCTTCATTTTCATCACGATTCGCAACTTGAATAGCTGCCCAACATGCAGCACCGGAGGAAATACCGCAAAAGATACCTTCTTCTGTAGCCAGTCTTCGTGCGGTATCTGATGCATTTTCTTCTGTTACCTGGACTACGTCATCAACAATATCAACATTGAAGACACCCGGTATAAAACCTGCACCGATACCTTGAATTTTGTGTGGACCAGGTTGTAGTTCATTTCCGGAACGTGTTTGTGAAATAACGGGCGATTTTGCAGGTTCGACAGCGATGCATTGAAATTCAGGTTTACGAGATTTAATGACTTCTCCAACACCTGTAATCGTTCCTCCCGTACCGACGCCAGACACAAGAATGTCGCAGGATCCATCCGTATGGTTCCATATTTCTTCAGCAGTGGTTTGCCGGTGTACTTCCGGATTAGCAGGGTTGTTAAATTGCTGAGGCATGAAAAAAGTTGGATCACTGGCCGCTAATTCTTCGGCGTGACGAACCGCGCCAGGCATCCCTTTTGCGGCAGGCGTCAAGACCACCTCTGCACCCAATGCCTTGAGTAATCTTCGGCGTTCGACACTCATGCTTTCAGGCATTGTTACCATGAGCTTGTAACCTCGGGCAGCACAGGTAAAAGCAAGTGCAATACCCGTGTTGCCGCTTGTTGGTTCAATGATGGTGGTGTCAGCCTGAATTTTTCCGTCTCGTTCAGCTGCATCGATCATCGCTTTTCCAATACGATCCTTCACAGACCATAAGGGATTCATGTTTTCTACTTTTGCGACAACCGATGCTTTGCATTCCCCGGTGATCTTTTGCAGTCGAATAAGTGGGGTATTTCCGATCACTTGTGTGATATTGTCAACGATCTTGTCGTGATTTGGCACGTGTGGGATTCCTCCAGTAGGCTGTGAAAGTTGGCATCGAAATTTCCGAATGGCTGTTTTTCCCGGGACGTTTGTGACCGGATTGAACACAACGAAATTCTAGGTCCAGGTTCGCGAACGGTCAAGGTTCACGAAGTGGAGAGCATCTCAACGGGTGGGCTTGTTTGAGTGGAATGGTTCAGAAGGAATTTCTCCAGGGAGCCTGAATTTTAGAGAGCCGCACGACGTCCGGGTTTTATTTGTTCAATTGATTCCATGCTGCATCCAGCAGAGGTGGGGAGCATTTTGTTAGGGCTGAGACGATTGTCGGGATTGAAGGCATCTCGTAATTTCATCATGGTTGAGAGGTCGGTAGGCGAAAATAGTTTGGGCATAAAATCGATTTTCTCTACGCCAATTCCATGTTCACCGGTGACACTTCCTCCAACACGGATGCATTCGTCCAGAATCGCATTGCTGGCTGCTAATGCACGCTTTGTTTGATCTGAATTCCGTTCATCAAACAGCACAATAGGGTGAAGATTTCCGTCTCCGGCATGGAATACATTAACGATACGAACATCGAACTGTTGTCCGATTTGAGTAATCGTTTTCAGAACCTCAGGCAATTTAGTGCGTGGCACGACACCATCCTGTGTGCAATAACTTGGAGCAAGTCGGCCAACAGCACCAAAAGCCTGTTTTCTACATTTCCATAGCTGTTGACGCTCTGCGGCATTCTTGGCAAGTTTCACGCTACGACAATCATGGGTATTGCAGATTGTCATGATTTGAGAAGCTTCTTTGTCCATCCCGACTTCGAGACCGTCGACTTCAATCAGCAGTACAGCCTCTGCATCAAGTGGAAAACCGATGTGAAATGCGTCCTCCAGCGCTACCAGTATTCCCTGGTCCATCATCTCAAGTGCAGCAGGGATGATGCCGCTGGCAATAATATCACTGATTGTGTTTGTCGCGTCGTCAACTGACTCAAAGACTGCAAGCATGGTTCTACAGCTTTCGGGATCACGGGTTATCCGTACAATTGCTTGGGTACAGATTCCAAATGTTCCTTCTGAACCGACAAGGACTCCCGTTATATCGTATCCGGGATTGTCCTCTGAAATTCCACCGGTCTGTATAATCTCACCGTTTGGTAGCACCAGTTCCATACCAAGAACATGATTAACCGTAACACCGTATTTAAGAGTGTGAGGTCCTCCAGAGTTCGTAGCGATATTACCACCGATGGTGCAAGAACCTTGGCTGGATGGATCCGGTGCGTAATGATAGGTGGTACCACGAAGATGTTGTGAAAGATGAAGATTCACCAGGCCGGGTTCCACGATGGCGTAGCGATCACGCAGATTAACTTCCAGAATGCGCTTCATCCGGGTTAACGATATCATAACGCCGCCACCAACGGGCAGACAGCCACCGGCGAGACTGGTTCCGGCACCTCTTGGAAGAAACGGAACATGGTTCTCATTACAAAGCCTGACGATATCGGAAACCTGCTGCGTGGAATCTGGAAATACTACAAGATCAGGGCGATTTTTTTCAACGACATAGCCATCACATTCATATACCAGGAGTTCGTCTTCAGAAGAAAGGACGGCCTCCTCACCGAGGAGTTTACAGAGTTCACCAGACAAAGAGGTGGAAAGGGCCATGTTAAACCTCGAAAAATGTAAACGATTCACATATGGAAGCGTATGTGTAACGTCCTGAGCGGTTGGTAATCAACAGACGAGAACTAGTAATGGAATCCATTCTTACGCACATGAGTCATAGGGGTGCCTTCGTTCTGTAGTGCCCCACTGACTACTTCGGCTAGGAAAATGTGATGATCGGAGCTTTCAAGTTGACTGATAACCTGGCATTCAATGTGGGCCAAGGCACTTGAAAGGAGGGCGATACCCTGATTGGACCGGCGAATCAGAAGACTTTCAAATGCCGGATCACCTTCAGGAAAACCCTTGCCAAAGTGAGCAAGCATTTGCTTGTTTTCATCGGACAGAACGTTAACGACAAACGGCGCTCCATCGGTAATCCAATCAACAACATATCGGCCTTTTTTAATGGCGACAGTAATTGCAGGGGGATCAAAACCGGCCTGCTGAACCCATGAGGCAAGCATCCCGGTTTCGTTTGATGCATGTTTTGCCGTAAGAATATAAATACCACTTACAATTTTTCCCAGAGCCGGGCCGACATCTTGCTTGTCCATAGTCGTAACTCAATCTGATTGACATGACAATGACTTAATCAAACTGGATATTAGCATAGTGGGTAAAGTATAAAAAATCATGGTTAAGTGGTTGCGAAGTGGAAACAGAACTTTGTTTTCCATACAGATTAAAAAGGGAGTCCGTCCCTTCGACAGCTGGGCGATTGGGTTCCAAAAGCAAAACGACGGGTAATCCGAGCCTCAAAAGAGACACACGCTATTCTCGGTGGGGATCAAAACCTTCAAAATTAAGTTCTGCATCGGAAACGGGAATGGGTTTATCCGATGTAAGAACATCCGGTTTGGATTGCGTTCGGGAAGGCGTGGAAACTTTTCCCACTGTCCAGGTGAAATGAGCGATAGTCAACTTGTCATCCACATGAAGTACTGCTTCTATCACAGCTTTTCCATTGATTTTGAAACCGTTAGTACTACCGAGATCTTTGATGACGAGTGACTCTCCAATTTGGCCAATACAGCAATGGCGGCGAGAGACTTTCGATGCATTCAGGGAAACGTCACAATCCACATGGCGTCCCACAACCAAGATTGGCTTGTCAACGGGAATTGTGGGCCCGTCACTGTTTAAGGGAGATAGGACAAAGGCCATCGTTACGAGTTCCAGCCACCTGAGAAAAAAGGGAGTTTCTGAACGCGGTCATTCCTGCAAATGGATATACAGAATGACTCAATTGGACCAGGTTGTCAGTTTAGCGGATTGTTTTGGTGCGGGAATGATTCTTTAACTAAATAAAAAAGAATGGCGGTAACGGATATCTAAGTTTGTTCCGTTTTCCCCTTTCCATCCTGACAGACAAGAGCGAGTAAAAGGTTGTCTTGCGGGTAAGGATGACCCGTGTGCTGACGGAATGCTTCAGCGAAAGGCACCCGAATTTCTTTGCCACGTTGTGAGGACCAACGGTGCATACTGCTCAGATATTCATCGATACCGTGTTGTTTTTGTAGCCATGTGCGTTGGCTGTTATGGCAGGCCAGCATCTGTTTTTTTTGTTCGTAGGTGGATGAAATATTGATGTAAAAATCAGGTTCTACGGGATTTCTGAACCAGTCAACGCCTTCCATCGGGTCCATGTAGTAGAGATGTGGAATATGTTCAAGAGGTGAACATGGATCCCACTGATGAGTTGAAAAATTGGGAACTGAAGCGCTAAAACAAGCATCTCGCACCAGGCGACTGGTCATTTCGTGATCAGACATGTAATCGATTGGAGGGGCTGTCAATACAATGTCAGGTCGAGTTTTTCGAATGGCTTCCGTAACACGACGGTGGGATGTCGTGTCTGCTGTAATAGAAAGGTCCATGAATTCCAAACACTGGTATTCTGCATCGATAACGGAGGCGGATTGCCGTGCTTCGTCTCGACGTATTTGGGCAATTTCCTCCGGCTTTAAGTCGGCTGACCCACAATCACCAGCAGTCATGGTGGTCAGATGAAGTTGGCATCCGGCCCGCTGGAGTAGTGACAATGTGCCTGCGCATTGAAATTCAATGTCGTCAGGATGCGCATGAATGGCCAAGACACGGGTTTTTTTAACGGATGGTATTACCATAAATTGGCGACTGGATTGAGGATGAATGAACGGATTAAGCTATGAACGGAAATCACTGAGTTACCAGCAACCCAGTATGTCCCTGCGCAGTAAGAAATCCCATTCCGCTGCTGGTAGTACAGTAATAGTCATTAAGATACGAGGAGGATACGGGATTCGCTACGATAAATCGTAAGAACTATGCAGTTATGAGTGACAGAATGCCGTGAGAGGGTAGAACCATTGATGAACATGAGGCATTCAGTTTTGGCTATTTCAGTCAATAACCGACGATATGGTTTGCTACCCGTATTTCGAGTGGCAAGTTAGGTAAGCGATTACAGAAACCGAGAGGAGCCTTTCACGGAAGGGGCTATACGGCGCGCACTATGGCCAGGCTTTTGTCTGAAATATTAATAAGGTTTGTATATACGAGGGTGTCATGTCAAGTTTGAAAAACTCTACGGTCATGGATACCAAGTTACCTCGGTATCAAGTGAAGGTAACCAAAGATGATCTGGTGTTCAGTGCAGCACATTTTATTACCTTTAATGAAAATGAGTGCGAACGACTGCATGGACACAATTATCGAACAGAAATTGTGATCGAAGGGCCTTTGGATGAGAATTATTATGTCGTTGATTTCATTTGGCTCCGCGAAACATTGCGTGAAATAACGGGAATTCTGGATCATCATGTACTGCTTCCATTACGGAGTAAACGGATACAGGTGACGGAAAAAGGGCAGGAAGTAGTGGCTCAGTTCCAAGACCGCAGATGGGTTTTTCCTGAAGAAGACTGTGTCTTGTTACCGGTTGCCAACACGACAGCCGAATTACTCGCAGAATGGATTGGCCTGCAGTTGAAACAGGTGCTGGATGAGCAAAAACACTTTTATCCGTCGATGCTTCGAGTAGACGTAGATGAATGCTATGGTCAACGAGGGATTTGTGAATGGTCGGATTAGGAAGTCCGTTGTGGTACGTAAGAAATTCATATCAATGCAAGATCTGCAGTTCCAATGCGGCCGTCATGCAGTGCAGAAGCGACGAGCGCAGCTTCGAGACCGGTTTTTGACAAAGCCTGCAGGTCTGTTATGTCACGGATTCCTCCACCCGAAACGAGTACAAGATCAGGAAAGTGGTTCTTGATCCATCTGCAGAGGTCCAAGGTACCCGTTCCCTGATCAACACCCACTCGCGATAGATCCAGAACAATCAGCTTCCGTACTCCAAGATCTACAGCCTGTTCCACCATCCCATGAACAGTTCGGCTTTTCCAGCCTGTCGAGACACCCATCGGTTTTCCGGATTTGAGATCTAAACTGAAAACAAGTTGGTCTGGACCTACTTCAGCGACAAGTTCCCCGAGTATCGATGCATCGGAAAGTGTCTCTAGGCCAGCGATCACTTGAGCCACACCACATTGGATCAGGTTTCGCGCGTCGGTAAGGTTGTGAATGCCGGCATCAACCCACAGACGCGTTCCCTGGTCCTGAATCGCTTGATAGAGAGAGTAAGAGGGCGGCCCGCCTTCGATTGCATCCAGATCAGCCAGATACGTGTTTTGAAATCGGAAATGCTTTTCAAAAGCACAAATGACATCCAGTGGCTTGCTACTCGAGGTAAGCACGCTTTGAACAAGTTGGTACTGATCCCGTTGTCCAGCTATCCCGTGCACAACTTGGCCATTCTTTAGATCAACAACAGGTATGATAAACATTTTGAAAATACGTAAGTGGATAAAGGGATTCGGTAGTAGTCTATCCCAGGACAAGCCGAAAGTTGTCCGAACGGAATACTTGTTCGTTCTGTTTTGTGTTAACGATCTAAGCTCTGTAATAAGCCTCGCATATAACCAACGCAAAATGAGATGTACTGCTTAGGTAAGGGCTCATCTCCAGTAATGCCCATGGGGTGGTCGTAATCAATCACTCCCTGATAACCGACCTCGTGGAGCGCACGCAAAACGTCCGGCATGCGGATATCACCGTCATCAACAAAAACTTCCGAATAATGGCCATCTTTTGGCAGAGTACCTATGACATTCCGAAAGTGGACATGGAATAGTTTTCCTTGATTGCCAAAGTGACGGATCCCATCAAGAATGTTCTGGCCAGACTCGTAGCGTGTTCCCACACAAAAAGTGATTCCATTATGAGAGCTTGGAACTTCTGAGAAAAGACGGTCGAAGTCTGCAAATCGACACAAAATCTGCGGGTTACCAAGGTAGTGATATAATGGCGGATCATTGCCATGCATGGCTATGTTTGTTTTACTGCCCTCAACATGTGGTATGACCTGCCGGTAAATATTGAGGAGCCCTTTCCAGAGCTGTTCTGCGGTTATGAGGTATTTTGGTTTAGGTGCCGCAGATAGAGCACGCTTGACATCAAATGATGGAAAACGATAGCCGCCGCGACCTTTTTCATAGACCCAGCCACCTCTTGAATTTTCTACATGGGAGGCTGCCTGACATGCCTGGATTCCGTAGACAGGTATTTCGCAGTCGGAAAGCATATCGCCAATTCGTTTCAAGTGATCTATTTCCCGTTGCCCCTGGGCATCATGAAGATGAGCATGCAGGTAGTGGTTACCCAGTGAGTTAGCGCGTTCAATCACGAGTCCAGAGCCATCCAGCCTGCGAATGAGCGCGCGCAAATTGTCTTTAGTAAAAATTCCGTGCTCTTGGTAGCCTTTGATCAGATTTAAAGTGATGTCGACGTGATTTACGCCGATTTGTTTGAGAAAGAGAAGGTCATTGTCATTTTTACTATCCAGCCATCCCTGGTGAATCCGAATACCAATCTGAATATTTGAAGTTTTTCTAGCAGCCACAGCAGGAGTGGAGCTATGGTTTGATGTATTTTTCCCCAATGCCGAGTAGGCACTCTGATGTGCCAGAAAGGTCGGTGCAGCAAGGCCCACTGTATGGGTTAAGAAAGATCGACGGTTTGAGACATTGCGTTCCAGGGGCATGCGTCTTCTCCTTATTTTGGTTTTCCAGTTGTTCGCTGAGGTGCCAAATCTAACAGATGAAACATGTTGGTCGGGTTCTTCGGAAAAGGGAGTTCGATTTCTGATTCGTTATACAAATGGAAAAGACAACCCATCATATGCCAGAGCAACCCCATCCGGTAATTGAGCCATGGTAGCATCGTGGTCGAGGTGGTGTGCTATATGGGTAAAATACGTCTGTTTAGGACGAACTTTTTCAACTACCTCGAGGCTTTCCGCGATACACATGTGTGTGGGATGGGGTTTTTCCCGCAACGCGTCCAGTATCAAAATGTCGAGACCTTCCAGAAGCGGCCAGCTTTCAGGCGGAATGACCTTAACGTCTGTACAGTATGCGAGATTTCCAATGCGAAAACCAAGGACCTGATATCGTCCGTGTTCGAGTCGAATCGGTATAACGGGTAAGCCCAAAACTTGGAAGGGATCAAGTTGAATGCTACGAAATACCATCTGTGGTAGTCCCCCGGATGGGACTTGTTTGGTCAGTGGGTCGAACGCATAGGAAAAAGATTGTCGTATTTGGGTTTCAACAGACGATTCGCAATAGATGGGAACGGGTTGGTCGAGGTAGTGGGGGAAGATACGGATATCATCAAGACCGAACAGGTGATCTGCATGGCTGTGTGTGTACAAAACGGAGTGAATCACTCTGATGTCTTCGCGAACCAACTGCAATCGCAGTTCTGGTGGCGTATCAATGAGGATATTTCCGGAGGGTGTTTTGACAACAACACCACAGCGTGTCCGTTTGTTGCGAGGATTGGTTGAGATGCAAACCGGACACTTGCAACCAATCATGGGTACTCCATGGGACGTGCCTGTACCAAGGAAAACGAATTCAAGAGAACGGGGTGAATCGTCTGCATTTTGCATGAAACAAGCTTCAGTGATGGTGCATGGGGTTATGTAACAGAGACTATTGTACGTTGTGAAGCTGGATGTAGGAATTTAATCTCGCGTTTGTTGAATTAGGTTTTCTTTGCGTGACGTCACTATCAGTCAAATCCTTGTTGTCTTTTCGTGACTGGTTTACGCCGCAGATCGAGGTTATTCTTTAGGCTTGGTGGAAAAGCGACTTTTTAACAAGGAGCAAACAATGCGCGCAGCCTTCAGTCGGCGACAGTTCCTTCGTCAGGCAACATTAGCGGGAACAGCGATTTCTGTAATCCCTTGTCAGGATCCCGTTGGAGCTGACAGCGTTCCTGTGCTTTCTAAATCTCCAAATGAGAAACTGAATATAGGAGTGATTGGGGTAGCTGCTCGTGGAGCTTCCAATCTTTCGGGTGTTTCATCGGAAAATATAGTTGCTTTGTGTGATATCGATTCACAACGACTTGGGATGGCAATGGAACAGCACCCGTCTGCCAGTGCCTATGATGACTATCGACGCGTTATCGATCATTCGGATCTTGATTGTGTGGTGGTTTCAACACCTGACCACATGCATTTCTTTCCGGTAATAGCGGCATTGCAGGCAGGCTTCGATGTCTATTGCGAGAAGCCCTTGGCGCACTCCGTGTGGGAAGCGCGACACATCAGGGAATGGACTGCACGGCAAAAAGCAGTAACGCAACTGGGAACCCAGATTCACGCAGGAGATAATTATCGTCGTGCGGTCGAGATCGTACAGTCTGGTGCGCTCGGTGCCGTTACGCGTGTTCATGTCTGGTATGGCGGTAAGGTTCGGGTGTTTTCAGAATCCAAAACAGGTCCGGTTCCCCCGCATATCAATTATGACCTTTGGACTGGACCGGCACCAATGCGACCATTTAGCAGCGATCATTTCCATTTTAACTGGAGATATTGGTGGGATTTTGGCAACGGCAACTTGGGTGACTTTGGGTGCCATTATATGGATCTACCCCACTGGGCGCTTCAGTTGAGGGCTCCGGAGACGGTTCAGGCTTCCGGAGAAAAAGGACATGAAGGTGACAATGAGTGTCCAAATCACATGCGAGTCGACTATCGTTATCCTGCCCGGGACGATCTTCCTCCGGTTCATCTGACATGGTATCAGGGCGATTATCGTCCCTCGGAATTTACCGAATATGGGGATGGAAAAGGATCCGCCGTTCTTTTTGAGGGAGAAAAAGGTCGATTGCTGGCTGATTACGGTTCTAAGAAAGTTTTTATGACGGAAGGTTCTGCTTTTGCTTCTCCTGCTCCAACCATTCCAAATTCACTGGGACATCATGCCGAATTTATTGAAGCTGTGAAGCATCGCGATAATACGACATGTAATTTTGATTATTCTGGTGCCTTGACGGAAACAGTTCTGCTCGGCAATGTTTCCTATCGTCTTGGTGGGGAAAAGTTGGTTTGGGATGATCTGCAACTGCGTGCTACCAATTGTGGTGAAGCAGATTCCTATATCCGACGGGAATATCGAAAAGGTTGGAGTATTTAAGTAAGTCGTTTGCCCGTACTTTTGTTGTAGTCATCGGCCTATTCAGGGTGAGGGCTGAGTTTTGGCTGGTTTGCGAAAATCCAGTAATCTGCCTCTGTAGGACAGGGGTCGGATTATGTACCTGATGCGTGGGATGCATCTCAGTGTTGCAGGGAATTAGCGGGACGCAACAGTCAACAGTCTCTCAAATTTGCCAAAGATCATTCTTCCGGCACTGGTTTGCAGAACACTGGTAACAGTCAGCAGGATGTCTTGTCCAACTTCCGAACGACCGTCTTCCACAACGACCATGGTTCCGTCGTCAAGATAACCCACGCCCTGGCCAGATTCTTCGCCTTCTTTGATGAGTTTTACCTGCAATGATTCACCATGCAGGACCACCGGTTTGACGGCGTTGGACAACTCGTTAATGTTGATGACATTTACTCCCTGAACCTGTGCCATTTGATTCAGGTTATAGTCGTTGGTAACGACTTTTCCACGAAGATGTTTAGCGAGCAGGACGACTTGCTGATCAACGCTTTGGCCGGCTAGCTCGGGCAGTTGTTCATCATGGACCTGATATTCCGTGTCCGGACTTTTTTGAAGTGTTTTCAGAATTTCAAGTCCACGCCGACCACGGTTGCGTTTTAATTTGTCATTGCTGTCTGCAATGCCTTGAAGTTCGTTAAGCACGAAATCTGGAATTACCAGAGGGCTGTCAAGAATATGAGTATTACAGATGTCTGCAATGCGGCCGTCAATAATCACGCTGGTGTCAAGAACAAGGGGCTTAAATCCCTTGATCTCTTTTGAAAATTCGACGTAGGGGATCACAAATCTGAATTGTCCCTGAGTTTGTAACAGAACCGTGATACAGATATAGGATAATAGTACGCTGGCGATGACATAGATCCAACGTTGCATCGAAGGGTGAATTCCTATCTCTGTAAAAACAGCGGTACCTGTAATTTGAAAAAGATAGGTCAGGATCAATCCCACAATAAGACCAAAGAAGATAGCCGATATCGTCGAAATCTTTTTATTTGGTAACCAAAGATCAATCGCGATAGTGAGACCCGCTAAAACAACAACTACAAGCATAATAACCCAAGGAATAATCGATCCACTGGGTGCGTCAGTAGGAGTTTGGTCAGAACCATAATGGATGTCCGCATAATCAAATGACATGGCGGCAGCGGCGCACACTATCGCGACCAGGAAAACCGCTCGAATGATGTAAAGCGTCATGGTTCTTGTTCCTCGTCGTGAATAGGATAACGCTTTAAGGAAAAAGACATTATGGTATGACGAGTGTTTGGAATTAGCCGTATCGTGTGCTTCTTGTTTGGCCAGAGGGTCATCGGGCAACAGGAAATCCTGAATACCCACAGTCATCTTACCATTTCTTTTGAGTACGGCTATGGCACTCGTATTTCTTTCAGCAAATCCATCGAATAGCTTTTGCAACAGGGCCGTTTTCGATCCTCGGAGTGATCGGAATCCTTCCGAAGGAATTCGACTTCGTACGGTGGTTTAGCGAAAGAATAACATGGAGGAAACGGCCCTGCGTGAATTAAAAATGAGTCTTTCTGAGTAGTCTGGCAGTCACAAAGATAGCCCGTGTGTCGTTCCAGATTCATTAAAGCCCTTGCAATAATTAAAGGTGACGGTATAAAATTTGGGAGGTGCGCATAATTATTCTTGTTGGTTTGCGTATGCGGGTGAGTAAGGCTACAGCAGGTTCTCACAGCCGCTAGTACCAGTTGCGCTTGGCGCAACGATTCGTGGATTGCTGTCTATATTGGGATGAACGTTGCCAGACAAACAATCGAACAAAGAGCGAGACTCCTCTGAACGTGATGAGTCAACAGTTGTGTCATCGGATACAGATGACCAGGGTGAAGAAGCAAAACAGGCTGAGATCGCGTCTGATGATCAGCATGATTTTGATGGAGGTCAGGGTCAAGAACCAGAAGATGACGAACAAGGCGTTCGATTATCTCAGGTTGTAGAAATTGATGATGCAGGACCCTGTAAGCGTCATATCAAAGTCTCGATTCCCCGGGAGGACATCGAATCACAGTATGACGAGGCATTCAGCGAGTTGGTGGATACGGCGTCCGTACCGGGTTTTCGTCCGGGATATGCCCCCCGTAAGCTTATTGAAAGACGATATCGTAGAGATGTGGTCGATCAGGTTAAGAGCTCGTTGTTGATGGCGAGTCTGCAGCAGATAATGGAAGATTATGAACTGCAGCCGATTTCCGAACCGGACATCAACCCGAGAAAGATTGAATTGCCTGACGAAGGCTCTATGGAATATGAGTTCAATGTTGAGGTTCGACCCGAATTCGATGTTCCAGAGTACAAAGGTCTTGCGATCACGAGACCTTTGCGGGAATTTTCAGATGACGATGTCGAACGTCAGCTGGAGCTGTTTCTCAGTGAACATGGTACGTTACTGTCCCGCGAAGAACCGGCACGTCCAGGCGATTATATCACAACGGATGTGGCCTTTTTCAACGGGGATCAGGAAGTGAATCGCCGTGAGGAACTAACACTGCGGTTGCAACCGGTTCTGAGATTTCACGATGGAAACATCGAGAAATTTGACCGTTCAATGAAAGGTGTTACTGCAGGAGATGTGAAAAAGCTAAAGGTCAAGATTTCTCAGGAAGCGATGAACGAAGAACTTCGTGGTAATGAGCTCGAAGCCGTGTTTGAGGTTAAGGAAGTTAAGTCGTTGCAATTGCCTGAGCTGACACGACCGTTTCTCGAACGTTTTGGTTGTGAAACTGCAGAAGAGATGCGCGGAGCGGTGCGACGCGCTTTGGAACGACGGTTGGAGTACGAGCAGCGTAGTTCTGCGAGGAAGCAGGTCATAGAGAAGCTGGTCAATGTGAAAGAATGGGACCTTCCTGAAGGCGTTATGAGACGGCAGGCACGTGTGGCTTTGTCCCATCGCGTGATGGAGATGCGGCGGTCCGGATTCGGTGAGGCAGAAATTCGCGCGCGTGAAGCGCATCTGTGGCAAAACAGCTTGGAGTCGACTCGCCAGACTTTGGCTGAGCATTTCATGCTGGATCGAATTGCCGAAATGGAAAAGGTTGAAATAGAGCCCAGCGATATTGAAGAGGAAATTCGTTTGCTGGCAGCGCAGGCTGGCGAGTCACCAAGGCGAACGCGTGCACGATTGCAGAAAGATAATCTGATGGATGATCTTTCGACCCAGATTTTGGAACGAAAAGCAATCGACTGCATACTGGAATATGCTGAGTATGAAGATGTTCCGTTTGAAGAAGATGATCTGACACAGGTCGAAGCGGTATCAGAACATGCCAGTGGAGATATTCCAGAGGAACTGGAATCAGAAGACGAATCAGAAGCAACCGACGACGAGGTAGCCGACGACGAGGCAACCGACGACGAGGCAACCGACGAAAAAGAAAGTTCCTGAAGACAGCATTGAACGAAAATTCCAAGGAAGGTGAGGCCTGGTTCTTCGCGTTTTTCCCATCTGAGTGTAACCAGGCTTGAAGTATGGAAGGCTTGATAGAAGTAAGTAGAAATGGATGAATTGGGAAAGAAGATAGGATCGCACAAGGCAGTCGATCCTGCATTACATGCGTTCTGGATAAAGGCAGTGGCTTGACTATGAATAATCCTTTCGGACTTAGGGATCCGGATTGGCGGGCGCAGGGGTACCGCGACTATCAAAGGCAACGACAAATGACGTTAAGTGATTTGTTGTTGGATAATCGTATTATCTTTTTGGGAGGAACCCAAGAATACCAGGAGCCCCAGGGCATTATTACCGATTTGCTGGCAAATATTATTGTTATGAAAATGCTGCATTTGCAGTCAGAGAATGCCAAGCAGGATATCCATCTTTACATCAACAGTCCGGGTGGATCGGTTACTGCAAGTCTGGCTATCTACGATGCCATGCAGTTTGTTGCATGTGACATTGCTACCTACTGCGTTGGGCAGGCTTCCAGTGGTGCTGCAATTCTTTTGGCTGGCGGGACTAAGGGGAAGCGATTCGCATTACCTCATTCAAAGGTCATGATCCATCAACCATGGGGTTCCGTGGGTGGGCAGGTTTCAGACATAGAGATTCAGGCAGAAGACATTATTAATACGCGAGAACAGCTAAATACGATTCTAGCCCAGCATACGGGGCAATCTACAGAACGAATCGAGAAAGACACACAGCGTGATCGGATTATGGGTGGCCAAGAAGCGGTAGAGTACGGATTAATTGATGAGATTCTGGGACTTCCCGAAGAGGAGGAAAAGAAATGAAAGATCTCCTCTACCGATTAAATGAGAATCCAATGCATGCTCAATCACACAATTCCGGGTCATTACAAGGAGCCTTGGTTCCGTTTGTAATCGAAAAAAGTGGTCGTGAAGAACGTGCCATGGATATCTTCAGTCGTTTGCTAAGAGACCGCATTATTTTTCTCGGTTCTGCGATTGATGATACGGTGGCAAATCTCATGGTGGCCCAAATGCTTTTTCTCCATCATGAAGATCCTAAGAAAGAAATCAGCCTATACATCAATTCACCTGGGGGATCGGTTAGTGCGGGTATGGCGATTTACGATACGATGCAGTTTCTTACATGCGGTGTGGCAACTTACTGTGTAGGTCAGGCTGCGAGCATGGGAGCTGTCCTGTTAGCTGCAGGGAAGGCCGGACGTCGCCACTCTCTGCCTAACTCACGCATTATGATCCACCAGCCACTGGCTGGAATGGAAGGGACAGCCGAAGATATCAGCATTCATGCGAAAGAGTTCATTCGACTCAAACGCCGTTTGAATGAAATTCTAATTAAACATACCGGGCAATCACTGGAACAGATTGAGCAGGATACCGATCGCGACAAATTTATGTCTGCAGAAGAATCGCAGGAATACGGCTTGATTGATTCGGTACTGGATCAGTTGCCGGTTCCTGAAAAATAATAACGACGGTTATTTGGGTGCGTTTAAGTTTGGGTATACGATCGGCCTTGAGCTAAGACGATACTCGGACACCCTGATTTCTGAAGTATCTTTTCTGTCGGAATGACTAGTGTCAGCAGCCACAAGTGGTACGATGATACTTCGGCGGTGGGGCTAACCAGTGGTTTGCATTTGTTCTACGCGCCGAAGACATGAGTAAGCTCCAGTTTTCCGGGTAGATCTGGGGTAATAAGGGGCACAGGGCCTATACGCCAAGAATTGCGTTTCAGGAGTGGTATCAGTGATGAAGAAAAAGAGCAGGCAAATATTGGAGAGGGAACCACTGGCTTTGCTGTTGATGATAATGGTATGGACCACGACTGTTATTGCAGACGAATGGCCGCAGTGGCGTGGGCCCGGGCGAGATGGTGTGTGGAACGAAACGGGAATCGTGGAGTCCTTTGAGTCATCAGAGCTCAAAATTAAATGGCGTACAGAAATATCGAGTGGCTATAGCGGACCTACTGTGGCCAATGGTTTGGTCTACGTATCGGACAGGGTCATTGAGCCGGACCAGATGGAACGTGTGCATTGCTTTGATGCAAACACCGGAGATGCAGTCTGGTCCTACTCATATGACTGTGCTTACCGTAATGTGGGTTATACAGCAGGGCCAAGGGCATCGGTTACGCTTGACGAAGGACGTGCCTACTCTTTAGGGACGATGGGACACTTATATTGTTTTGATGCTGCCAGCGGTGAAGTGCTTTGGGGGCATGATCTTGATGCACAATACACCATTCGAATGCCAATATGGGGCATAGCCTCAGCGCCGTTGATTGAAGGTGATTTGGTTATTGTGCAAATTGGGGGAGAAAATGAGTCTTGTCTTGTTGCGTTTAACAAAGTGACTGGAAAAGAACAATGGCATGCTTTGGCCGATAGAACATCCTACTCCGCTCCCATCATGATTGAACAAGGTGGTCAACGCGTGTTGGTATGTTGGACAGGTGATCGGATTGTAGGATTAAATCCACAGACCGCTCAGTTGTACTGGGAGCATGTGTACACACCTGTGAACATGGTTTTAGCTATCGCTTCTCCTGTTGTGGAAAACGATCATCTCTTTGTAACCGGATTTTATGACGGGTCCTTGATGTTAAAGATCGACAGATCACAACCCACAATTGAAAAAGTATGGCGACGACGCGGAGGCAGCGAGCGGAAGACAGATAGTTTGCACAGTATCATGTCGACGCCTTTTCTCGATGGAAATTACATTTATGGATGTGATAGTTATGGTGAATTGCGATGCCTGGAAGCCACGACGGGAGATCGTGTTTGGGAAGACTTAACCGCTGTTCCCAAGGCGCGATGGAGCAATATTTATTTTGTACGTAATGCCGATAAAGTGTGGATGTTTAACGAGCGTGGTGAGTTGATTATCAGCCGATTGTCTCCCGGTGGTTTTGAAGAAATCAGTCGCGCAAAACTTATTGAACCGACATTGAATCAACTGCCTTCACGTTCCGGTAGACAACAACCCGGGGTTTGCTGGTCCCATCCCGCATTCGCCTATCGACACGTCTTCGCGCGCAACGACAAGGAATTGGTCTGTGCTAGCCTTGAAGCACGTTGATGGTGAGGAGGCTAGGTTTGTGTCTTGATTTGTTGTAAACACAGTTGTTGAACTGTCTGACACTCTGGGTAACTGAGCGATCGGGTAAAATTTGTCACTCCTTTTGTGGGTGTTAGAACTGGGGGTGTGGTGAGCATGCTCCATCATTTGACAGCGGTTCAGTTGGCGAAAAAAGTACGGGATAAAGAGGTTGGATGTGTTGAGCTTCTCGAGTACTTTCTTGACCGGTGTCGTCGTTACAATGAATCCGTTAATGCAATTATAGTCTGGAATACGGAGGCCGCCCGTATTCGAGCCGAGGCTGCAGACGTCGCATTGGAGAAAGGTGACATCTGGGGGCCACTGCATGGTGTCCCCATGACTATCAAAGAGAGTTACGATGTCAGTGGATTGCCCACAACCTGGGGTGTCCCTGAATACAAATCGCATGTTGCGCAGACTAATGCTGTCGTTGTGGATCGAATGTTGAAGGCGGGAGTAGTCTTATTTGGAAAAACTAATGTTCCCCTTCTGTTGGGTGATTGGCAAACGTTTAATGAGATTTATGGGACGACCTCGAATCCATGGGATCTGGAGCGTGTTCCGGGAGGCTCATCGGGAGGTTCCGCTGCCGCATTGAGTGCGGGTTTGACGGGCATTGAAAGTGGCAGTGATATTGGAGGGTCGATTCGCAATCCGGCACATTACTGTGGTGTCTATGGCCATAAACCAACTTGGGGTGTGGTTCCGGTTCGTGGTCAGGCGTTACCGGGTGATTTGGCAGATACCGATATTGCCGTTGTAGGTCCTTTGGCGCGTGGTGCCGATGATTTAGCGGTGGCACTAAAGTGTATGGCAGGATCCGATGATCTGGAGTCGGATGGCTGGAAATTGGATTTGGTAAAGCCAATCAAGAGGCGTCTTTCGGAATTTCGTGTAGCCGTAATGTTGAGCGACGACAACTGTCCAGTTGATGGAGAGTATGGAGATCAGATTCAACGTGTAGTGGATATGATGGCCAGGAAAGGGGTGGTTGTAAGTGATTCTGCAAGGCCCGACATCGACCTGGCTCGTTCGCATGCTGTCTATCTTCAGTTGTTACGAGCTGTAACAACTGCGAGACAACCACTGGACTGTTTTGAACAAAACAGGAAGAAATCCGCGGCATTGAAGCCCGACGATGATGATTACTTTGCGCGCAATCTTCGTGCGTCCGTTCAATATCATCGCGAATGGATGAATGTCAATGAAGAACGAACGAAGATGCGATGGCGATGGTATGAGTTTTTTCAGGACTGGGATCTTTTACTATGTCCTGTTGCCTCCTCTGCAGCTTTCTTTCATGACCAGCAGGGAGAGCGTCCAGATCGTGTCATTGTCGTAAATGGAAAGCCACAATGCACGATGGATCAATTGTTTTGGGCAGGAATGAGTAGTGTGGTCTATTTACCTTCTACCGTGGCGCCTGTGGGATGTACAAGATCCCGACTACCCGTCGGCGTTCAGATGATCGGTCCGTCGATGCACGACTTGAGGATTATCGATTTTGCGCGGCTTCTTACCAATGAAATAGGCGGGTTTCAACCTCCGCCTGGTTATGATTGAAGTGGTGTCGTGAATTCAGGCCGCGTGTTTGGCGGACAGGAGTAAGCCGAACCTGCGAGATTTTATAGTTTCGATTGTAGAGTCATCCACTTTACTAAGGCTTCGGGATTTGGGTTGTTTTGACGTGTTGTAAGTTGTCGGTCAGCCCAGTCTGGTCCCTTGGCCAGTATTCGCACCCGTTCCAGAAAAGATTCACAGTCAAGTTGTCGTGCAACGGGCATAACCATTGTGATTAGACGTTCTGTGATCTGTTCTACGGACCTTACTTCGTAAGTTGAAGAATCGACAAGTTGAGCATGGACACCAAACCGGCAAGCACGCCACTTATTTTGTCTCACCATCATGGAATGATGTTCCGATTGATATGTTCCTCTATCAATCCGGTCTGAAAGAGTTTTCACAAGGCACTGGACCAGGGCTACCAGCCCTAGCGTGTCGTGTAGATTTCCAGGTATATCACATACTCGGACTTCAACCGTTCCAAATTGATGATGAGGGCGAACATCCCACCAGATTTCACGAACAGTATTAATAAAACCCGTTTGGATAAGATGGTTCACTAACCAGGTATATTCAGTCCAGTTGCGCATTACTGGCGGTAGTCCAGCTGTCGGAAGACCTTCCAGAATTTTTGATCGGATAGAGTGAAGTCCGGTTTTCCGATTACACCAGAAGGGACTATTACAACTAAGTGCAAGCAATGTGGGAATGTATTCGAGGATTTGATCACAGATCATGATCGCTTTGTCGCCAGAGTCAACGCCTATATGAACATGGAGGCCAAAGGTAACCAGTCTTCGTGCCATGTCCTGTAGGAGTTCAACGAGTCCATGATACCTGGGATCCGGTGTGACTTTTTGGTCATGCCATCTGGAGAACGGATGGGTGGCACCCCATAGAAGGTTCAGGTTACAGTCACGCGTAATTTGCTCTAATAAAAGTATTTTTTCGGAAAGATCGGATTCTGCCTGTGATACGGTTTGGCAGACTTTTGTGTTAATCTCTAGGTAACATTGCATTAATTCCGATTTTATTTCCCCTTCGAATTCGGATGGAACTGCTGCCATGACCTGTCCGATTGAGCTTGAAAGAGACATGGACTGGGAATCAACCAGACCGAGTTCGATTTCGACTCCAAGGGTAGGGTCTGTATTCGCCTGAAAAACCAATTTCGACACAGTTGACTCCAGTTTAGGAACACCATTTACAGCAAGGGTTTGAAAAGGAAGCTTCGTTCCGAAAAGGCGTGAAGCGAAAAAGAAGGTCCGGATTATTGAGTGTCGGTTTTCATTTGCGGAATCGAGTATACACTGGGTTTTATGGAAAAGATGGGAGTTTTCTCTTTTCAGTAGTATCATAAATAGTGAAAGTTCTTGACCTCGTAGGGGTCAGACGATACACAGAACAATGGGTACTAGCGGAAATTAGCTTTTTATTATCCACAATGCGTATGCCCGTGAGGGAGTCTAGGTGATGTTACAAATCAGCAGAATTTTGTTTTCCGTATTCTTTTCATTGGTAATCGTAAACGCATTAGGCTGTTCCGACGACAGCTCCACAGCCTTGCAATCTACACCGGGTGAGAGCGGGCAGCCATCGATGAGCGGTAATCCAGCCGCTAAAAATAATCGAGCTGGCGGAGGCAAACGTCAGGGATCGCGCGGACAAGGTGGCCAGAAACAGGCTGGTCGCGGTGGTCGCGGTGGTCGCGGTGGTCGCGGTGGTCGCGGTGGTCGCGGTGGTCGTGGTGGACAGGGTGCTCCCGGGCAGGGTGGACAAGGCGGACAAGGTGCTCCCGGACAGGGTGGACAAGGCGGACAAGGTGCTACAGGACATGGACCACAATGCCGACAAGG
>Ga0310344_10000648_pt1 | contig 27151 bp, 16 predicted proteins | sample HC15DNA20200_MG_FD_203801 | JGI IMG/M metagenome (GOLD analysis project Ga0310344, IMG submission 203801) | Marine microbial communities from station ALOHA, North Pacific Subtropical Gyre - HC15-DNA-20-200_MG | ecosystem: Environmental > Aquatic > Marine > Oceanic | place: Pacific Ocean: North...
CTCTAACGTTTCATTATCAAACTCAACCCTTACCTACATCACTCGGATGGTACGCGCACAATCTACCATCATGGGTGCATGTCGGCACAACCGCCTTCATGTTTTTTATCGAGCTGATCGTACCATTCATTATTCTCCTACCCAGTCGACTGCGCCGCATACGTGGGATCGGCTGCTTGCTTTTATGCGGCCTCCAGATCGCGATCGCCGCCACTGGAAATTATGGTTTCTTCAACCTGTTAACCATTGCCCTTTACATGTCACTTCTTGATGATTCGACCCTTCGTCAATTTATTCCATCCTTTAGTAAAACCCGTCAGAAAGATGAAACACCCTCAGTGCCCGTACCGAAAATGTGGCGCGTCGCCTTGATTGCTGTGGCACCTGTTATTGCTTGCATAAGCTTCCTAACCATCTTGGAGGAAATCGACACCCGGCCATTCAGCGAGAACCGCTCATACAAGATAGTACAAGCCGTCCGACCAATTAGGTCAATTAATGGATATGGATTATTTAGGGTCATGACAACCACTCGGCCGGAAATTATTGTTGAGGTCAGCCAAGATGAAGTTTCATGGAATGAACAGGAATTTCGTTGGAAACCAACTGATGTTAGACAACGTCCTCGCCTTGCTCAACCTCACATGCCACGTCTTGATTGGCAAATGTGGTTTGCCGCTCTTGACCCCGCTGGAAACGAACACTGGCTCAGAAGATTGATGGATAAATTGCTCGCTGATTCTTCGGCCGTCGTTTCACTACTAGGGGACCGCTCGTCGCCTGACACTTCGCCACGTTATGTCCGATTAGCAATCTACCAATACCGATACACAACACCAGCGGAAAGAGATAGAACAAAGAATTGGTGGAAACGTGAATTAATGGGCTATCTAACAGAATCGGTGTCGCTTGAGGCTCGTTAGTTTGGTGTTTAAATAGGAATGTTTCGCTTCACCCAAATCCAACCGACAATACAACAAATAAGAACCTAGCGCCACGAGTCACGTACTTCAAATTTCTGTGCCGAAGAAATTTCAGCCAAGGCTTTCCGTGCTGCAGTTGCAGTAGCGGCTTCTGGATTGAGATCAAACACTTCAATTAAATGTTGGTACGCGGCTGTCGGTTGTTTTAAAACATTTAATTGGATCAGTCCAGCACCAAGGTGAGCTTCGGCCGCCCACAACCCAATGGGATAATCTCTCAAATGTCGCTGGTACACAATTAATGCAGCCTCAGCATAACGGTGAGAGGACAACCAGTCCCCGAGAGCGATCGAGTGTGTCGGCGTCAACACCTGTCGAGATTGTTCGCCTGTCAACCGAAAGTACTCTCCCGCTGCCTGATCAAAAAGATTCCGATAGATTAAATCACTTATTTTTTGACCGGGTACCACCACTGTCTTTCGGGTCGTCTGATCAACATGGGGGTAAGTCGAGGAACCACGGGCAAACTCTCTCCGGTCAGCCCACCACGCCCAACACAATCCCCCTACAAACCCACCGATATGAGCTCCGTAGGCTACTCCACCAGCTCCAGCCACTTGGCCAATAACAAGTGGCATAATATTGTCAAAAACCAGGTACACACCAAGCACAAACCGAGCCGGACAACGGACTACGCGCATAAAAAAAGGAAAAAACGCAATCAATAATCTAATTCTATTACGCGGAAACCAAAGAAAATAAAACCCGAGTACACCAGAAATTGCGCCAGATGCTCCAACCAAGGGAATTGGTGATTCCAGTGCGAAAACCGTGTGAAAAAGTGTCGCGGCTAAACCCGTTACAAGATAAGCCAGTAGGAAACGTCCACGTCCAAGACGATGCTCTACGTTATCACCGTAGATCCATAAGAAGAGCATGTTCCCGGCAAGATGCATAAAGCCTGCATGCAGAAACATCGAAGTGAAAAGAGCCAGGGCCGTCGGAGCAGCGGGTCGAAAACCATAATGAAAGACAACTAAGTCATAAACGCTAACGCTCCCCACTAGTTGATCTAACGAAAGTAGACCCTCATATCTCTCTGCAAAAACCGCAATATATTGACTCAGCGCCGGGTCACTGACATCAGGTTGCATCGAACTTAACGGTAATGATACAAACAGATACACGAGTACATTGACGGCCATGAGACCATAGGTTACAACTGGTACTCCACGGGGATTCGGTTCGTCACCAAGAGGTAAAAACACTTACATCGATCCTGTTATGCCATTTCAAAATTACAAACACGGGAGCATTCGTCTCAGCAGAACGAATACTTTAACTGGTCAGGCTATCTAACGTAGAATGCAAATCTTTTAGCCTCGCGGTAATTCGCTTGCGAACATCTCTAAACTTTTCAAGGCGCTCTTGTTCCGATCCAAGTGATCCGGCGGGATCAGACAGAGGCCAGTGTATATGCTGAGCCTTACCCAGAAAAGTCGGACATATCTCGTCAGCACATAACGTCACAACCAGATCGACCGTAGATGGATTCACGGTTTCCACACTCTTGGAAAACTGTCCTGAAATATCAATGCCGATCTCACTCATGACTTCAGTAGCCAGTGGATTCACACTTGATGGCTGAGAACCTGCACTTTGCACAAAAACTCGATCTCCGAATTCGGCCTTGGCTAAACCCTCAGCCATCTGACTTCTAGAAGAATTCGCAACACAAAGGAAGAGTAATCCGGTCATGATATTTTCGATTGTATCTGTTTTAATTGACAAGGTTTCATTAACGCAAACGACAGTTACAAATTTTTAATAAGACTCTCAAATGTTTTTAGAGTTCATTCTAAAATTGGTAATACGATGTTAAATCATTTTCGAAAACTTCTGCGCTACCTCCGCACATCCTATTATCAGTGGTCTCCGGAAAAGGATCGCATCTATCACGACTCACTGTTTGGGACACAAGCCGTCGATCCTTTTTCTTTTGCGTATCCAGGAAATATAACAATTCGGCGCTTTGGAGACTTGGCATTTCCTTTTGTGCGAGAAAGCAAACACGTAATTGATTTAGGTTGTGGCACAGGAGAAATAACTTGTGAATTGGCCAGACGCTGTCCTGAAACAAAATTTGAGGGTGTCGACCATAGTAGCGCCGGTATTGCCCGCGCAGAAATTCATGCACAGACACTTGGGTTGAAGAATATTTCATTTAGAACTCAAAACGTTGAAACCTTTATTCCAGATAAATCGTGCGACTTAATCGTGATGTTTGATTCATTTCATCATATGACTAACCCGGCACTCTTTCTAAAACAACTTGGGAAAACTGTCAGTCGTTTCCTTCTAGTCGAGCCTCAAGGAGACTGGAAGGGAAGTTGGAATAGAGAAATGAATTTCGATTGGCTCGTTCACGACCTTGACACAATTCGAACTCGTATCGCTTATGCCACAGGAAACGAAACGAACATCACGCAGAACGTGTCGGAAACAATTTACAAACAACGGGAAGAACCAATTGAGTATCGTTACACCGTCACCGATTTTCAAAACTTTTTTAGAGGCTATGAACTTAAGATTCAAGGCACGATCGCCGGATTAGAGAGTTACCCACCTGAGGCAGAGACACAATCTCCTGATCGTCTTAAGTTCGGAAAACTTGCCTATGAACTTTACAAAGAAATCGACGAACTTCTTCTTGACAGGGATCTCGACCTCAGAGCCAAACATCTAGTAATCTTCGCCGAGCGACTAAGCGGTACAAATAGTTTAAAGAACTCTGCTGTTAACCGCTCGCCTCCAAAAGCTCCGATTTCTGGCATAACCTGGTCAACAGAAGTGCGCGGGACCTATGACGTAAGATACCTGGAATACGACGGCCCACACAAAGGAACGATAGAACAAGACTTTCTCGCATCCGTGCGTCTTAAAAATGAAAGCTGGAGGATGTTATCCAGTGAGATAGATAAGGCGCCTGACTTCTTGAGCTACCACTGGCTTGACCGCCACGGAGCCATCATTCTACTTGACGGGCTGAGAACAGCTTTGCCACGAACGATTCTCCCTGGTGAAGAAGTTGATGTGGCGTTGAAGATTAAAACGCCCGCTAAACCAGGGCGTTACTTACTTGCAATAGATATGGTAAGAGAATCGAAATGTTGGTACAGCGACGCAGGAAGTCCGTCACTTCGTGTTCCGATGAAAATTCAGTAAATTGCTCTATATTTAATCTAACAACATTTCGGTTAACTGAAAGAGAGGGTAGGAATCAATATCATCAGCCTGCTCTTCAAAATAAAACTGCCGTTTACCAAACGCCGGTCTTAAATCATCAAACCACGAAGCGCCTTCATCAAATTCAGCGAAGAATGGCTTTCTTACCCATGAGGGATCTCGAGCTTGGATAAAATCGCAAACAAGAAACGGTTTGTCTGGATCACCAAGAAGGTCAAAGCGAACGGTCTCGCGGAGCAGTTCCAGCACATTATCATCGGTTATGTCGCGCAATCGCACAACACCTAAGATCCTGACCTTACCAGGAAACGCAGACATCGATGGACCACGGACTGAACGTGCCAGACCGGACACCGAAGAATACGCCTCTTTAAAAATCTCGTAGCACCGAACCAAGGGCACTTCAAAATACTTGCGCGCTCCTGTATCTCGCTCAACAAACATATAGTAGGGAATGAGCCCCAATCTCACACCTGTTCTCCATAAGTCTGCCCATATTGCTGGATCATCATTGACATGTTTGATAAGTGGAGCTTGCATACGTACTTGAGCACCCGTACTGCGAATTCTCTCGATAGCTAATCGTGACACCTTAGATTCCAACTCAATCGGATGGGAATAATGCCCCATAATTGCCAGATGTCGCCCAGAAGCAACTATCTTTTCAAACAATCGTAAACAATCATCTGCGTCAGTATCAGACACAAATCGTTGTGGCCAATACGCCACTGCCTTCGTGCCAATACGAATATTTTGGACGTGCTCCAAACTCTCTTCAAGAAGTGGTTCCAAATATCGTTGAAGCACATTAGTCCGCATGATCATCGGATCTCCACCCGTAACTAAGACATCCGTGACTTCAGTATGCAACTTCAGATAATTTACCAATCCATGGGACTCGTTCGTCTGAAACTTAAGATCTTGAAGTCCAACAAATTGGGCCCATCGAAAACAATACGTGCAATAAGCATGGCACGTCTGGCCCGGTGCGGGAAAAAACAGTACGGTTTCGCGATACTTGTGCTGCAAACCTTGGACTTGCTCTCCTTGTTCTTCTGGAATATTGTGCGTCAACTGACCGGCAGGATGAGGATTTAAAGTGCGCCGTATTCGTTCAACTTCGTTTACCAAAGCACTTTTATCACCAGCGTCTAAAATGGTTTTGACGGATTGGTAATCTTCAGACGCTAACATTCCATTTTGAGGAAAGACCAACTGAAAAATCGGATCAGCGGGAATATTTGACCAATCGATCAATTCTTCTACAACATATTTATTGGTCCTAAATGGCAGGACCTCTCCCACCACCTTGACCGATTCTTGAATATCCGGTGAAAGAAGTTCCCATTGCGGAGTATCAACTATGTTCCGGAGATCAATTGGTACGTATTTGTTAGTGTCCATATTTTTTTAAAACAAGAAACTAAAGTTTATACGGGATTTATTCGAAATACACGCGCGCGAACAACTGAAGGTAAAGACCGACAACAGCAAAATCATGTTAATCGTTTTATTCCTAGTTAGTTGGGATAATATCAGTTTTACTAATAAGAAAATTTCTTTGTTTTTTATTTGGGCTTAAGAAATATTTTAGACATAAAAGAATTGACCTCTAGGGTGTTTGCGCTAGACGTGGTTTAAAAGAAAGATACCTAGAACTTTGATCTTGATCAATTTTCAATGCTGTCGACTCAACCTCAAATGAACGATTAACCCTGTTGCCGCTCGGATCTTCTAGTACGGGAAATATGAGCAATCGATATTCTGAATAAGACCACGGTGTAAGAGGAGTAAACCGCCACTCTGTCTCATCCTTCTGAACAAACATCTCACCTTTAACTGACTCTCCGCGGCTGTTGATGACCACTAATGCACGATGCAATAGCGCATAATCCATAGATCTTAGAAAGGATACTTTCAGTGAATCAACCGAGTCTGCTCTTGGTACATCTAGATTCCAGGCTGACGGCACAATGGGACGTTTCTCCGGAGGACCAACCTGAAAGCTTCTCTTATATGAGTCAACTAAAGGAACTCCATGTGAGTCAGTCCAGTTCCGATCGATGACTAAGGTATAGCTTTTCCCGGCTTGAAGTGGGCGGCCATCCTGTTGATTGGGCAGGATACCAGTCTTGACTCTACCGGGATCAAAAAGCATCGTATATCGAGTGCGCTCGTTATTCCACAAAGCAACATCCAGAGGAAGAAAGGCATTAGGAATGAGACTTCCATCGGACGCTAAAAGCGAAACATGGGCAGAACCTCCTTCAAAACCCATAGGAGCAGAAAAGAAAACATAGAACCTAAGCTGATTTTCAGGAAGTTCCTTCGCGGAAGGAAATACCGCCACAATCTCTGTAGAGGGAGATGTAACGCTCGTTTTTACGTGAAACCTTTCCACTAAAGTCTTGGTAGGCCATTCAACGCTAAGACCTTTACGATCGACAAAGCCAGCCGGATTAAAGACAACATCGTAATCCTGACCTGGATCGAAGGGATAAAGGGGAGTAAAGCGAATCGTTAAATTAGTAGTCGAATACTTCCCTAATATTGGCAACCGATCCGAATTAATATCATCGGCAATGAAGACTCGGAAAACTCGTTGCCATTCAGAAATCGATAGAGACGCTCGATCCAGCGCTGCGAGATCAGTCGGATTCAGGCCAGACACTTCCACCATGCTCATGCCAGCATCTTCTGACATAAATTCCAACCATATTTCCGAACTGGCAGCCTGCGCAGGATTGAAACCACCCTGACCTAAACTGCCAGCATATACACAAACTAAAAGTAGGACGGCTCTCAACAAGACAGACACCTTCGCATGCGCAACGATACCCGCGAAAAATATACCTCAGAGGTATTACGGTAAATCTACAACTTCAAGCCTTAGAACATCAGTGTCTGAGCGAATAAGTGCAATCGCATGATCCATATCGAGACGATCGAGTTGCTCAACACCTTGTAAAGCATCGATCGTTTCAAAAGGGACACCCGCGGTCGCACCATCCGGCACGATACCAGTCAAATTCTCGGTGTCACCAAAATCTTGCGTCGGAATTTTCATGACTCCATGTCGGTTGTTGGACATTAGCAAATAATCTTGGCCATTTTTCTGGTACACAATCATGTCCAGCGGTCTGTTCCCGCTGCCAAATTCTGCGATGGTCTCTCCACGCACATCTGCACCGGGTTGGAGACTAGAAATTGGGAATTTTACTAATGGTGTGCATAAGTACGACGCGATTAGATTCGGTTCACCATTAATTTCATATGGCACAAAAGTATAAATAGGTGACCGCGTTTCAAATTGATCATGCGGTGCATGCCAGATTTCCACACTCGTGCCTTCATCAACACTGGTAAACGGATACGCGATTGAGCGCAATTTTGATGCGAATTCTTCATTGGACAGACCTGCTGCATACAAACGGCCATCAACATAAGCGAGGTCGGTAATGGTCTGAACTCCAAATAAATTCATTGGATATTCTGCCACCTGGTTAGACGGGTAATTCGGGATAGGCATGCCCCGACCGCCCTTGAGAAGCATGTCTGTGGTTTCACCCGGAGGGTTAGGCAGCCCCACTCTCGTATACGAAACCTGATCAAGCGGGACAACCGTAATATCCGCATCACCATCGACACGTAAAAGCACAGGATCGCTACCTCGCATAAGAGAAATAAAAGTGTTGCCCGTCTTCGGATACACTGCCAAATCAGTCAGAACAATGTTGCTTGCGGTAGTGCCTAATAGGTCTGCAAGTTTTTCATCTATATCAGGAACACTTTTAGTGCCAGCGACACCGCCTACGACATGTTCACTAAGATCAAGTGCGTAAATGAATACTTCTTGAGCATCGGCCGCAAATAAAACAGCATCCGGACCAAAACTCATTGGGGCTAAATACTGTAATGTTGGTCCCACACCAGAATCTGCTGTCGAAGTCTGTGCTGCCAGAGAACCAGTAGCTAAAAGAACAATAATCAAGCCCGTCATAAATTGTTCGAGTCTGCAACGCATGTCAATTCCTCCCTTTCGCATCCCACCTATTCTGGATCGATCAAGGCAAAACACCTAACAAATTAAGGATAAGTACGAGAGATGTTTATCTCAGAACATCACTTTCTTGGGCGCTTTGAATAAAACGATTAACATCTTCTTGTAATAGAAATCTTTCTTGCATAAGTTGTTCAGCTGCATGCCTAACCGCCTCAACATACCCTTGGTGATTAGTGTAACGCTCTTCTAATGAGAGACGGGAATCACCCGTTCTTTGTCGTTCCGCTCTTGTCGTTGCAAAGGGAAAAAATGATCCAGCTAAGCCGCACAGGTTTCCCTGCCTCCGACCTGCAGCACGCACATTCCAGCCAACGTTAGTACCTAAAGGTGCTCGAACTTCCATGGGACGAATACCAACGGGATTCAGTCCATCTACATCCGCGGTCGGCACTAGAACTTTGTAAGCAGGACCGAGTCCGGGAGGAAGTTGGGTCAATATTCCTCCGGTGGAACCAAACCATGGACCAAAATTGAGCAATGATAATTCAGTCACAACTTCGGTCAATGCTGCTCCAGGAATTTCAGGGAAACTGTCCAAGTATTCTTCTAGGGAAACTAAGGTGCCGTTCTCAACTTGGGGATAACGATTTTTTGGAGGTTCTACGCCACGATCAGCCCAAGCATCTAACGCCATCAACAACGCTCGATTTGTCGGACCGTTATAGTTTGGATTCGTCGGGTTTGCACACATTCCCGATGGTCCTGGCACGCTTAAATCAGGATTGCCACCGCTATGTTGAAAGTTGGAAAGTAAATAAAGGCGCACATTATCTGGAACAAAGATCGGACGGCCAAGGCCATCATGAATATTGAGCGACGCTTTCATTGTCCAAAATTCATTTTCAGTGTCAGTGTGAAAAACAAGTGGATCAGTTTCTGGACGTTTTAAAATACCGTCTTGGATGCCTGTTAACGGATCCGTAATGACTCCATATTGCATGGGAGGATATGAAGTCGACAGAAAATGATGCCTGTCATCCTGTCTGGCATATGTATTTGGATCTGCAAAGGCTACATTTGCAAAAAGCCGATGCGACCCCGGTATTTGAATATTGACCGCATCGAACACTTTTCTATGTTGCTCGTCTTCATTAAAACCAAGATAGAGAAAATCACGTAAATACATTCCGGTGGAAGAAGAGCCCGATCCGTACACTCTAGATATTCCCACCTCTGTTTCATCTCGAGCAATCGGGTTTACATTACCTGCATCATCAACGGTTCGATTCCGAAGGAACGACGCAACATCACGAGTAACTGCGTATCCTAAACCCATGACGATTGGATTCTTAGCCGGATAGATAAGTTCGTACAGTCGATCTGGGCGTAATCCGTCAAACACACAAAGATCGCTCTCCGATGGTTCCAAGCTACTCCGTCCAAGAGGACAACGACCAAACGCCCATTGATCGGATGGAATAATGGTTTTATAACCATCAACATCCGTTCGAAAAGTTAATGAAGATTCCGTCGTATCAAAATCGGCAGTGGGATAGGAACGAAACCGAGAACTTCCCTTTAAGGGCAGCGTAAATGTTCCTTCTTCAGGAATTCCACGATCAGAGAGTTCTACCCGAATAGATGCAACGAGAGGAGATCCATCTGCAGCGCGCGCAACCGGCAAATCTGGAAAAAGTCGATTATTCCCCTCTGCCACATCTCCCTGCCATCCTGCGTCAACGATGGTATAGCCAAGACGAAACAGAAATCCGTCGCCAGCATCTTCAGAAGAAATCGGATCGTTGCTTGCCGGCACATAGTGCCATCGCAAACCACTTTCAAGTTTATTGCCGCGATTGTTAATTCCGTAAAAGATCTTCCCGTTACCTCGCGCAATATCGACTGGTTTAAGCATGTAAAACGTTGTACTGAACTCAACATTCCCTCGCTCGTTACGAACGGTCTTATCCAAATTTACAATGACCGCATTGAGGGGATCATCTGGATCAACCTCCATATATACAGTGCCATCCAGTCGTTCATAGGGCCCAACCGTACCAAACTCTTTTCCCTCCGCAAAAACTCGGCGCTCCTCAACCACAAACCGCACAACGCGAGCATCTACCACAGATGCAAAGAGAATCATTAATACTGTTGTACAAATTAAACGCCGCATTAATATTCGCCATTCCATCCGGTAATCCTTCCGTAAAAACCAATGACCCTCAAATTATCCAATCCCGGGACAGCTCTTAGGTACTTAGGTCGCCAGTAGACTCAGCGCGCGCGCCCCTGTCGCTCCAATTCACGTTCACCCGCAAGAATTTGTGTCATTGAATAATTTCCTTCCTGACACGCCGACTCATAAATTTGATTCATTTCGTTATCAAGTAAATTAAGTGGCACTTCAATAGTCCACGGTTGAGAAAATGTGGTCGGGTCCTCAATGGTAACTTGATACAACAAAAGATCTGATTCCATGCGAGTAAAACGCTCAACAATGTGAAGTTCCTCATGGGAACCATGAAAGGTTGTTTTGTGACTAAAATTGGTTGCATCAACAACCAATGTTTCACCCTCCCAGTAACCAACTGAGTGTCCAAACCATTGTCGGATGTGCGCAGGTGGATGGGGTCGTCCATCAAGTGCAACATCACGGTACTGGCCTCCTTGATGACCAGATTCATGATAAAAAGAGACTACTCCTGGACTTTGGACAATTCGACTATGTCCACCGGACACTCGAGCACTGCCATAATCAATTGGTAGCGTGATCCCTTCACAACGATCGTCTTGTTGATCTTCTGGATGATGTGCTCTGTCTCGGATCCGATCAAACTCAGCAACTTCTGCCTCACGCTTAGCCCAGCCTTCGGGTGTATAAGGAATCTTGCCATCTGGAGGATCAATAATTAACGAAGTCCGCCTCGTTCGGATTACACTTCTTCCTCGACCACTGTAGGCATCGTTATAAGCTCCTTCTACATCGGCTACCGAACCAACTTCAGCCCGTTGATCACGTCCCGGACCCGCTGCACCCCCTTCTATGGCCGCAACCTCATCATCCGTTAGGAATTCTCGCCCGTCAAATTCATCAGGTCGCTCAAGTGGGGTCAGGATATAACCGGCACCCCAAATACCTTGTAAATCCGGATCACCCCACGCTGTTCGAGGAATTCCCTCCTGTCCTTGGAGCAAGACAGAAACACTTCCAATAAAAATGAATGTTATTAGTAGCCTTGTTAACACGATCACTCCCTTCAATACGACAAATCTCACGAGACGATATCCTGCGATGGCCAGGTTTTCAACAGGTTTAACTGAAGCTCCGCACTAATTATGAATGAAAGAATATGGCGGTGAGGCAGGGATTCGAACCCTGGGTAGAGCTATAAACCCTACAACGGTTTAGCAAACCGCCGCCTTCAGCCGCTCGGCCACCTCACCATCAGCGGTTCCGCACAACGCTTTAAACCGCCTGTCGGCCCCTTACGATAACATGCGAATCAGTCGTTGTGCCCTGAAAGTAGCTAATATCGAAATAGATACTGAAGCTTCACGAAAACGGCTCGATTGGTCCGCTGGAGATCATTGGATTGAAACAACCGATCATTAATACCGTTTCCATCTAAATCTCTCTCGATTTTATTTCCCCTTTGATATCGATCATCATATCCTGCGTAAAACACCGTGCCCGCATTAAGTCTGTAAGTAATCAGAAAATTAAAGCCAAGCTTTTTATCAAAACTGTTGTACTCACTAATGTTTCTTACAAGTAAACGGTTAGTAAATTGGTAAGTCGTCAGGGCGCGAAAAATTTTCACATCAAAGACAGGTGTGTCGTTATTTAATCTGTCAATAAATCGGTTTGTAAACACATTTATATTTGAGTTTAGGCGTGTAAAAGGACGCGCATTAACGAAAAGGTTCCAGCCTGTATCAAACCCAAGATATGGATTTTCCTCATCAAAAAAAATTTGATCGCCACGATTAAAGCCTCCGCCAAAAGCGATGCGCCTGTTCGTGCTGACTGTAGCAAAAGTGCTATATCGTGTTTTATCAAAATTAACACCGCCAAATCGTTCCATTACCCGATCAATATTTGTGTTTACTGTGATGTTCTTGGCAAACCGGAACCCGAATCCACCGCTTGCGCTCTCATCTTCCAACACACCGTCAAAATTGCTGGCCCGTGTGTAAGTGAAATGCGGTCCCCAGTTTATAAGCCAGCTTTCTGGCCACCATCGATAAGACACTGTACCCAACGTCCACCGTTGATCGGTCCGCTCTACGAAACCAACATCGGTCTTGAAGTCGGGAGACAGATTGTACCAACCAAATGCGTAAGTCAGATTACGTCCATTCTTTTGAAAACTGGCATTGAGCAAATAGCCAGACGTTTTAAGACCGTCAAGGTCTCGGTCCTTGCTTCCAACCGCCCGCACACCAAATGAATGCGTGTCCCCTAAGCGAAAGTTGCTATCAATTCCTGCAACTCGATTGTACCCATCCATAAATTCTCGATCAGTGACTAACGCACCAATATATGATTCGGCATAAAGGTCATAACGTAGTCGGCCTATAAATGTCTGTGCCGCTTGACCATATGTAGTATCAGTCGAATCTTCAAGATTTCCAGCAGCTTCGTCATTGGCATACAACACGCCAACAGTTGTTTTTCCAACTTTTCCAGTTAATTTTCCGCCGTACTCCGGATCCACGATAGTCCGCGTGTGCACAAGATTCACTGGTCCTCTGAATTGAAAAATTTCAGCTCCTTCAAGAAAAAATGGCCGAAGTTCACGAAAAAAAAGCTCAAATCGCTGGTTTAGCTCTATTTGCGGCTGATCTGTTTCAATCTGCGAAAAATCTGGATTGTATGTGAAGTCAGCGGTTAGATTAGAAGTCACTCCGTACTTCAGATTAAGCCCACCTTCTGGCTCAGGATCTTTGTTCGCAAAGCTCCCTGAACCAGCGTCGAGCGAACCAAACTGCACAGCTGTGAAGGTCGGTAAAATCTCAATATTGCGACTCGTCGATAACCCGGTCATACCTTCCAAAATACCCATCTGGGTTAAAAATCCAGCAACATTTCGAGATACGGGTGACCAAACGACGCTTTCATCTTTGCCTCGAATAGTTCGGGCGATTTGGAAACCCCATTCGTGTAACGTGTCAGACCCACGTTGGGGGTATCGAAGGCTTTTAAATGGTATGGCTAGCTCGGCCGTGAAACCATCTTCGACAATCTGACCAGCTGAGTGATATAACGCATCCCAAGACATATCGCCACGCGGCGCACCACCCGGTCCATTTCTATGCATTCCACCAAACCCACGCCCTGGTCCACGTCCACCTCCAGATCGTGCATTTAAAATTGAATCGCTTTGCACTCCATAACCGTTAACACCAAAAACATATGCTCGCTGCTGATCACGAAACGGATCGAAATACACTAAAACAGCATCATCCGCAATCGGGCGATCTCGATCTGCTCGATTCGCTCGCATGATACCTGGGTCTTGATAGTGTGCGTGTATACCAATGTAAATTGTTGAGCTATCGTAAGCGAGATAAACCTCAGTCTTTTCAGTGGCCGGAGCCCCGTCGAGTGGCTGACGCTGAACAAAGTCCGTTACCTTACCCGCGGTTTGCCATGTTCTATCATCTAGAACACCGTCGATAACCGGAACAATCTCTGTGCGGTAAGGTCTTATACTGGCTTGGCTGTACAACTGCTCATTATCGGCAGACCGAGTGCCATCGGGTGTAGACAACTCAGTCTTTTCCGTTCCAAATAGAGGCGCCTTTTCCTCCATGGTCGTTTCGGCAGTGTGAAGAATATTCGCAGCCCCCGAGCTATCGTCTCCCTCTTCAACGGTGGTAATAGCTGGGGAACCAGCCAAATTTTCTAACTGCACTCGCAACTGTTCGACAATGCTATCTTGCAAAGAAAATAAAGAGTCAACCGAACCATCTATTTTTACAGCCTGGTACGACAATTGTGTTGTTAGATTGATGATTTGTAACGTCACACGTAATTCATCGCCTAGCCGCTGAACCCCTCCAGACACGACCCAGCCAACGCCGAACTCTCTTGCGGCATCGTGAGCCTCTAACTCATACGGCCGCCCAAACTCTGTACTCTTATTTTCCTCGCGAAAAAATGCAGCCGTCTCTATGACGGAAAAATTTGAAAATCCTTTGAGATCAGAAACGATAGTTTCTGTGATCCCAAGCGCGATCGACTCGTCTGACGGATTATTAGAGATGTTTACTAAAGGTAAGATCGCAATAGTGACCGATCGGGACCCTCTCGGCTCACCATCTTCCGATTGCTGACCCTGGGCAACAGCGCTACCAGCACAAAGCAATATACTGACAATAACTCCCAGTATGTGCTGTCTTAAAGAATTAGAAAAACAAGAAGTCACCAAACGAACATTGTAACCTGTCGCATACTTACATAGCCTAAAAACGAAACAGGTATTGTAATTTCGTAAAGATAGCCCTGTTAGTGCGCACACGATGGTTCGACTGGAAAAAAGAATCACTTAGCGAATCAGAATTTAGATCCCAGTCAATCCTGTCGGCTTGTCGATATCGATCGTCATACCCAAAATAGAACACAGTTCCCGCATTGATCCTGTATGTGAACAGAAAATTAAGGCCGAGCGACCTTTGGAGACTGTTGTACTCACTTATGTTGCGAAACTGTAATCGCTTGCTAAATTGATAGGTTGTCAATGCTCGAAATATGTTTACATCGAACGCAATATTACCGTCTGTGTTTGTATTAACAAATTTGTTGGTCCTCACGTTAATCCGTGACTGTAGTCTTGAGAACAATCGAAGATTAAGAAATAAATTCCACCCTGTCTCTTGTCCTAAGTATGGATTCTGTTCATCAAACAATATTTGATCTCCACCACTTCCCCCCACCCCATACGAGAAGAGTCGACTTGAACTTACTACTCCCATAAATTGGTAACGATTTTTCCAGAAATCGATACCTCCGAATCGCTCCATCTCCCGACCAAGATCCCCGTCCAATCGAATGTTGTTTGCAAACGAAGCCCTGAGACCTACAGACGCGTTTTCATCATCTAGTGGACCTTGAAAACTATAGCTTCTGTGGTATCTAATCTCTGGACCCCAATTAATGAGCCACGACTCAGGCCACCACCGATAAGAAAGACTGGTAAAGCTAAAACGTTGATTCGTCCGACGGACGAAACCAACGTCTGTTTTGAAATCAGGCGATAAGGCGTAATGAGCGAGCATATAACTCAGATTACGTCCATCCTTTCTGAAACTAGCATCAAGCAGATACCCAGATGTCTCCACGCCCTCGTGATCGCGATCGCGAGTTCCGACAGCACGAAATCCAAACGAGTATTCGTCGCCCAGTCGAAAATTGCTATCCAAACCAGCTACGCGATTGTAGCTATCAATAAATTCCTGATCGGTAACAATCGCACCCACATAGGACTCACCATATAAGTCGTAGCGTAATCGTCCAATAAACGTCTGTGACTCTTGGCCCGTTATATTTTGGTCAGAAGTGTCCTCCTCTGAATGGATTGGAGATTCATCATTTGCATACAGCATGCCAATAGTAAGATCTCCTGCTTTCCCAGTGAGTTTGGCACCATAACGAGGATTAACGATAGTTCGTGTATGAACTAAATCAACGGGACCTCGAAAATTAAAAATCTCATTGCCCTCTAAAAAAAATGGTCTTAGTTCTGGAAAAAACAAAGCAAAGCGCTGATTAACTTCAATCTGTGGTCGGTCAGATTCAATCTGTGAAAAATCTGGATTATACGTAAAGTCAGCAGTTAGATTCGAAGTAAGTCCGTACTTAAAATTGATCCCACCCTCGGGCTCTATCGCATTATTTAAAAATGTTCCACTGCTCTTGTTCATGGATCCCATTTTTAATCCGGTAAACGTCGGGAGCAACTCAAGATTCCGGCTCGTCGAAAGCTGAGTCAGCCCTTCAAGCACACCCATCTGACTCAGAAAACCTGCAACATCCCGCGACATCGGAGACCACACAACTGTCTCATTCTTACCTCTAATATTGCGAGCTACTTGGAATCCCCACTGATGCTCGTCAGCTCCATCTTTACTCGGATAGCGTAAACTCTTAAATGGTATTGCGACCTCGGCGGTAAACCCATCGGGAACAAGCTGCCCTCCACTGTCGAACAAAGTATCCCAAGAGGCATCGCCCCGGGGAGGACCAAAGAACCCACTGGGCTCATCCCTCGTGCCACCTTGTCGCATGCTCAGAATAGCGTCCGACTGAACGCCGTAAGCATTGACGGTAAAAACATAAGCGCGCTGCTCGTCAAGAAAGGGATCGAAATACACCGTGAATGCGTCGTCGCCTCTGGCTTCATCACGATCGGCACGATTCGCTCGAAGAATCCCAGGGTTCTCATAATGCGCATAAAACCCTAAATAAATATGAGATGAATCGAATGCGATAAATACTTCTGTCTCTTCTGAACCTGGAGCTCCATCGAGTGGAGTCAACTGAAAAAATCTTGTTAAATGAGAGGCTTCTTTCCAGGCCAAATCATTCAGGTGTCCATCAATCCTTGGAGGGTTTTCGATCCGTGGCACGCGAACTGTCTGGCGCGCAGTAGACGGGTGGACATTCGATGAGGCCTGGCTCGTCGCCTCTACTGTTTCTTGTTCTCTCGTTTTTGATGGCTGTCTTTCCTCAATTGTGGTCCGTCTTATCGATGCCTGGATACGCTTAATCGCTTCAACAGACTCTACGTCCTCTGCGTTTTGAATAAGTGTTAAACCAAGCTTCAACTCTTCAAGAAGCATGTCCTGAAGCGTAAAGAGTTCCTCCGTCATGCCGTCGATTCTTGCGGTTTGAATGGTGATTCCAGAGGCAAGGTTTATAATTTGAGCCGTGACACGTATGCTGTTATCAAGACGTTGGAATCCGCCAGTGACAGCCCAAGCAACCCGTTCGTTTTCAAGATAACCGAGAGCGTTCTCTACTGTAAAAGAGTCAACCGGCGCAGGACTAAGTCCCGTTTGAAAAAACTCGTCCTTCCAGACTACCGTCAGTTCGGAAAATGAATTTACACCAGCAGTCAACGTCTCCCAAAAACCTCTCAGGATCATCGCATCCGAAGAGCTTCCTGAGAGATTAGAAAATGGTACCACAGTTATAGTCTTCGACCGATCCTCGTTCTCAGATCTCTCTGCCTGACCTTCCACTATTACTGTAAGACTCAGCACAAAAGAAAAAGTTACAAGACACCCGGTCAAAAAAGTTCTCGTATTAGCCGGCCACATCAACCGAAGATCATACCCTGTCTTAAATGAACTGCGCGGAATTAATTAGTAACGGAAAAGATATTGAATCTTTGTAAAAAACGCTCGGTTAGTGCGTTTGAGAAGCGTGGAAGGAAAAAATCGATCATCAAAACCATCACCATCGATATCCCGTTCTATCCGGTCGGTTTGTTGATATCGATCATCATATCCAACATAAAACGCCGTTCCGGCATTGATACGATAGGTGAATAAGAGATTCAAACTTAATTCTTTATCAAAACTATTGTACTCACTGATGTTCCTTACCGACAGTCTGTCACTAAATTGATAGGTAGTAAGAGCGCGAAAAATATTTACGTCAAAGACCAGCGTATCCTCGCCACGAACATCTACAAATCTATTTGTATCTATATTGATTCTGGATTCAAGTTGAGGAATTAAACGGAGATTCAAAAACCCATTCCAACCCCTATCACTTCCGAGATAAGGATTTTCTTCATCGAAAAAAATCTGATCACCACCTCTACCTCCGAGTCCAAATGAAAATTGCCGAATCGCACTGACGACACCAAAAAACCGGTACCGATCTTTCACAAAATTAATACCGCCAAACCGCTCCATATCGTGAAAAAGACTCGCATTAAAGTTGACACTTTTTGCGAATGACATATCTATACCGGCATTAATATTTTCATCCTCAAGAATACCGTCAAAATTATGACTACGGTTATATCTAAAACGCGGACCCCAATTAACAAGCCAGTTCTCAGGCCACCAACGGTACGCAACTTCGCTGAACATCCATCTCTGGTCAGTGCGCCGGACAAATCCGACATCGGTCTGGAAATCCGGGGATAAAGAGTAACCAGCAAAAAGGAAACTCAGATTTCTTCCGCGTTTCGCAATATTTGCGTTTAGTAGGTGCCCAGTCGTATCGTGTCCATCCAAGTCTCGATTTTGGGTGCCAAGGATTCGCACACCCAACTCGTATGTACTCCCGAGACGAAAATTACTGTCGAAACCAGCGAGTCGACTGTAACTATTAAGAAATTCGCGATCGGTAAAAATTGCCCCGACATGGGATTCGCTATACAGGTCATAGCGTACCCGTCCGACAAAGGTCTGTGAAGCCTGACCGAAACTCGGATCAAAAGAATCGTCTATATTGCCTAGGCTTTCATCATTAGCGTACATAACTCCGATGGTCGTCTTGCCAGTTTTTCCCGTAAGTTTTGCGCCGTACCGTGGATCAACGATTGTGCGAGTATCCACAACCCTAACCGGTGCTCGTATGTTAAAAATCTCGGCACCTTCAAGAAAAAAAGGACGCAATTCTGGAAAGAACAATGCGTATCGTTGGTTGACTTCAATCTGCGGTTGATCCGATTCAATCTGGGAAAAATCTGGATTGTACGTTACATCTGCTGTGAGATTCGATGTCACTCCGTACTTGAAATTAATTCCTCCCTCAGGTTTAGTTTTGTCATTAACAAAACTACCACCTTGGTTAAGCGAACCGAATTGCACTGCTGTGAAAGTTGGAAGAATTTCAATGTTGCGACTGGTTGACAAATCAGTCATACCCTCGATGAGACCCATCTGAGGCAAAAACCCTGAAATCTCTCTAGAAACAGGCGCCCAGACTGCTGTTTCATTCCTACCACGTATACGTCGAGCAATTTGAAAGCCCCATTGGTGTCCCAGACTTCCATCACGCTGGGGATACCGTAAACTTTTAAAAGGAATAGCCATCTCTGCAGTAAAACCATCCGACACTTTTTGACCAGCTGTATCGAATAGGGCATTCCATGATTGATCACCGAAGGGGAGCCCACCGCCACCGCCACCAAATCGCCCTCCGAAGCCACTGCCCCCTCGAGAGCTTATGATCGCATCCATCTGCACCCCATAAGCATTAACACTAAATCCGTACGCCCTCTGCTGGTCGAGAAATGGATCAAAGTACACCCAAAAGGTGTCATCGCCCGTTCGGATATCACGATCTTTTCGATTCGCACGCAACATCGAAGGGTCTGAAAACCTAGCCTTAAATCCTAGATAAAGATGTGAACTATCGTAAGCTACATAAACGTCTGATTCTTCAGAAGACGGAGCTCCATCCAATGGCGTTAATTGCACAAACTCAGTTATATGCGCGGCTTCCTGCCAAATAGGGTCATCGAGTACACCATCAATGCTTGGAGGCACCTGAGCTCGAGTGGGCCGGACGGAAGGCCTGCCATTTAAGGCCCCCACACCAGAGGCGATTCCAAAACTCGATTGCGAAGATTGGCTTTGCAGACCTGCAGTCACCTGATTCATAGAAGCAATTTCTGTCGAAACAGCCTCCGGTATAGATTGTGGACGAATCTCTGGCGTCTTGGAAAATGGTCCCAGCGCACCACCAGTATCTTGATTCTCTAATGAAGATGTTTCATCACTTGTAGAACGGGCCAAGCTGTCAGAAACAAAATCTCGACTAACCACTTCAGTGATATCAGAAGCGAGGTCTTCCGCAATGCGATCCTGAAGAATAAAGAGTTCATCGAACTCTCCATCAATTTTACTAGTTCGATAGGTTTCGCCGGTCTCTACACTTACGACTCGAGCCGTGATTCTGAGTGTATTAACGATTCTTTGAATTCCACCGGTAATGACCCAATCAACGTTCTCCATTCGAAGTTCATCGAGGAACTCACGTGAAATCAGAAAATCCTGCCCCATGAACTCATAAAAACCGACAACAGAAAGCCGCCGGGACGTAGCAAGGTCGGATACGATGGTTTCTACGATACCCTCACTCAACCATTCGTCTTCAGGATTCTTTGAAATATTGTTAAAAGGTATTACTGCAACCGTCGAAACCCCAAAGGAATCTTCCGCAACTCCAACCTCTGATGTCTGACTGTCTGAAACCTGTTGGGCATAAACGACAGTCGCGAGACTCCAGAACAAGATAAAAGAGATAAAACCTAACGAATGAACACGTAACTTTGATTTGAAACAACACATAAAAAAATTTTAAAGATAGAATTTTTAGTATCCGGCGTGTCTTTGAACGACCGGTTTAGTATTCTGTGCAATCAATAAAAATAGTCACTTGGTGCAGTAAAAGGTTGGAAAAATCCCCTGATCGTGAATCAAGATAATAACCGATCTAAGTGTCTTAGGTAGGAAGAGCCAACCGATCGAGTATTGCGTCGGTCATTTCCGTGCAAGACACAACTGGCGAATCCTCTGGACCCGACAAGTCGGCCGTTCTTATGCCGGAACTCAAAGTGTCACCTATGGCAGTCTCAATCGCAGTAGCTTCTGCGTGCCCGTCAAGCCCATGCCGTAATAACATTGCCGCCGACGCAATTGCGGCAATCGGATTAGCTTTATTTTGACCGGCAATATCAGGTGCAGAACCGTGCACCGGCTCAAACAAGCCGCCGCCGCCGCCGACACTCGCAGACGGTAAAAGACCTAAAGAACCGACCACAGCTCCAGCCTCATCTGAAAGAATATCTCCAAATAAATTTCCCGCCACAACAACATCAAATTTTTGTGGGTTAGATACCATTAGTAGCGCACAAGAATCGACGTACTGATGTTCTAAACGAACATCCGGGTACTTTTGACCAACTTCTGAAACAACCTCTCGCCATAATCGAGAAGTTTCAAGTACATTGGCTTTGTCCACTGATGTTACTAACCGTCGCCTTTTCCTGGCACTTTCAAATGCGATTACCGCAATTCGATGTACTTCTGACCGAGAATAACGCATGGTATTGAAAGCCGATTGATCATCATCGGTTCTGCCTCGTGGCTCTCCGTAATAAATCCCTCCCGTCAACTCACGGATAATCAACATATCCAAACCCCGGATAAGATCGGGCTTCAGGGAACCACCATCTTCCAAGCCAGGCCAGACGATTGCAGGTCTCAGATTTGCAAATACTCCCAACTCTTTCCGAAGCTGCAACAGAGCCGTTTCAGGTCGTCCCTCACTCGGACCGCGATCAAATTCTGGATCACCCACTGCTCCTAGGAGTACCGCATCTGCTGAAACACATGCCATGCGTGTTTGTTCCGGAAGGGGAGGTTCCCCCTCACGTATCGCCGAACCCCCAATAGGATATGTGGGAAGTTCAAAAGTATGATCAAAGAGACCTGCTATAGCATCCAACACCTTGGCCGCTGCATTAATCACCTCAGGACCTATTCCGTCGCCGGGAAGAAGAACAATTCTTGCTTGCATATCTTTACGCCGCACCTGCTTTATTATCTATATTTGTTTTCGTTGCCTCTTCTGATTGTACTGATTTGGCAATAGCCGTAACATCGTCATCACCAATCTGCTTCTGTTTATCAGCCAAGGCAATAACTGCTCTATAAACTCTATCTAGCTCAAAACGAGTCAATTCATAACCGAGATGTTCACATCGTTTTTTTACAGCATGGCGACCCGAATGCTTACCCAAAACCAAGGTCGACTCTACTCCAACATCTTCAGGTGTCATAATTTCATAAGTACGACGATCCTTAATCACACCGTCCTGGTGAATACCAGCTTCATGAGCAAATGCATTACGTCCAACAATAGCTTTATTGGCTTGAACAGGTTCATGCGTTAATTGCGTCAATAACTGGCTAGACCTAAATAATTCTTTGGTTTCTATTTTTGTATCAAACGGAAGTCGGTCCATTCGCACTCGTGTCGCCATGACAACCTCTTCAAGGGCCGCATTTCCAGCTCTCTCACCTATCCCATTAAGCGTGCACTCAATTTGCCGGACACCAGCATGAGCAGCCGACAAAGAATTTGCCACTGCCAACCCTAAATCATCGTGGCAGTGTGCGCTAAAAATTGCCTTGTCGGAGTTTGGTACTCTGCCACGAATGTCTGTAAAAAAATTAGCGATCTCGTCAGGAGTGCAGTAACCGACTGTATCTGGAAGATTAATGGTCGTTGCACCACAGTTAATCGCGTTCTCAACCACTCGACACATAAAATCCATATCCGTGCGAGTCGCGTCTTCGGCAGAAAACTCGACATCGTCTGTGTAATCTCGTGCATGCTTGACAGCACTAACAAGAGACTCGAGGCATTGCTCCCTCGTAATGCGCAATTTTCGTTCAAGATGTAACTCCGAGGTTGCAATGAAAGTGTGGATTCGAGATCTATGGGCCGGTTTCAGTGCCTCACCAGCGCATTCTATGTCGACCGGATTACACCTAGCTAGAGCTGCAATAACAGGATTTCTTATTTCCTTGGCTATTAAAGCTACCGCCTGTGCGTCATCAAGGGAAGCGATGGGAAACCCAGCCTCAATAACATCAACACCTAATTTTTCGAGTTGTCGAGCAAGAACAAGTTTCTCCTCCGTGTTCATTGAAAAACCCGGGGATTGTTCCCCATCACGCAGCGTAGTATCAAAAATAATTAATTTTTCTTTGGACACAATTCCTCCGACACAAAGAACTATTGACCTAAATTAATAATTTCTTTCAGCACCTTAAGTCAAAGTTATAAATGTTACGATTAGATAACATTTTGTTATAGTGTTCCAATGGACCTTTCAGAACTGCAAGTTTTTCTATTTGTTGCGACTGAACGTAGCTTCTCAAGAGCAGCTGAACGGCTACATAAGACACAACCAGCAATCAGCCAAACAATAAAACGCCTTGAAGACAACCTAGGCGAAAAATTGTTCGACCGTTCGTCAAAAGGAGGGCAACTTACCGAAGCTGGAACTATTCTTCTCGACTACGCTCGTCGGTTGACCGTTCTAAAAGATGAAGCGGAAAGCGCTGTTCGGGAATTGCAGGATCTGCGCCGCGGGCGCGTCTTACTTGGTGCTAATGAGGCTACAGTTCATGTTCTACTTCCAATAATAGAAAAATTTCGACTCAAACATCCAGAAGCTCAGGTCGAAGTATCTCGCCGCCCTGCGCGCCAAATTGCCAATGACGTTTTAAACAGAACTCTGGACTTCGGTGTGCTCACTTTTCCACCCAGAGAGCGCGGGCTGCTCAGTCTTGCCTTAGAGCACGATGAACTTGTAATGCTCGTCTACCCAGATCATCCATTCGCAAAACGTCGTCGAGTAACAATGGATGAGCTCGGAAAAGAAACCGTTATTGCTCACAATGATCCATCGCCGGTTAGAGAGCAAGTCTTACGTTTGTACGAAGAACACCAATCTGCAATTAACATACAGATTGGACTTCCCAGTCTTGATGGAATTAAAAGGGCCGTCGAAATGAAACTTGGAGTTGCTCTTTTACCGCGCCGGTGCGCCATTTCTGAAATAAACAACGGACAACTTATAGCAATCAAAGTTCCGGAACTTAGATTGCCACGAGATGTGCGCCTTATCTATCGAAAATCCGAAGGACTATCACACGCAGCAAAAGCCTTCCTTCAAGCCAGTCAAAACACTGTCGGAAAGGTTTCAAAGTAGAAACATCTTAACTTCCTGTTCCTACAAAACCATCGATATAAGGAAGCTCCCGACTGACAGCCTGTACTTCTTCAAAGCGATCGAGAAGCAGGCCTGTCGCATCCCAGTGTCCATTGAGCAATGCATGGCGTGAGGGTTCTGGCATTTCAACCTTGAACATCTGATCGTCTGCTAGAACCGTTAAATCGGAAACAGATAATTCAAGAGGAGCCGATGGATTCTGCTCGACATGATCCATCAACCATGCGACTTCATTATGAGAGACCGTTACACATACCAATCCAATTGCCAAAGAATTCCCTTGAAAAATTTCTGAAAATGACTCGCCAATGCAACCGATAATGCCCCACCGTTTTAGAGCCTGGGGGGCATGTTCACGAGAGGAACCAGAACCAAAATTTTCGTTAACGAGAAGTAATTTCGCCTGACTATAGCGAGAGTCAGAAAACGGATGATCCGACATAGCAATACGATCATCTTCAAAAACATGATCTCCCAGTCCCTCGAAGGTTACAGACTTTAAAAATCTCGCCGGAATGATTCGGTCGGTATCAATATTGCCTCCACGAAGCACAATACCACTACCATGTATCCGATCAATGTGTCTCGTTGCACTCATAAATTTTAAATTCTTGTGTGCCAGTTATCTCTACTGAACGATGTCGGCCCCACATCTTGGCAGCCAAAACAATTTTAAAGGGTGCTCAATCAAACCATTTTTCTAACATCCGTAACCTCTCCTGTAATCGCTGCAGCAGCCACCATAGCCGGACTCATCAGTAAAGTTCGACCTGTCGGACTACCTTGACGCCCTTTGAAATTACGATTCGACGAGGAAGCACAGATTTCTCGTCCTTCTAGTCGATCTGGATTCATCGCTAGACACATTGAACATCCCGCACCGCGCCATTCAAAACCAGCTTCCCTAAAAATTTCATCAAGTCCCTCGTCTTCTGCCGCACGACTGACACTTTTTGAACCTGGCACCACCAAAGCTTTTACATGGGAGGAAACCTTTTGTCCCCCAACAATGGCAGCAGCCTCTCGTAAATCGGACAACCTAGAATTAGTACACGAACCAATAAACGCCACATCTACTTTCTGTCCGGCTATGGGAGTTCCGGCATCAAAGTCCATAAAATCAAGTGCCTCCCCCACAGAAGAACGTTCCGGATTATTAAATTCTTCCGGAACAGGTATATGCTCAGTGATGCCTACAGACTGGCCTGGGTTGATACCCCAAGTAACCCGTGGCTCAATCTTTCCGCCATCAATTACAACTACGTCATTATAAATTGCATCTGGATCGGAAGACATCGATGTCCACCACGCCTTAGCCGCAAGAAACGCATCGCCGGTTGGGGAGAAAGGACGACCTTCTATGTAACGAAATGTTGTTTCATCAGGATTAACGTAACCCACACGCGCACCACCCTCTATCGACATATTGCAGATGGTCATTCTTTCATCCATGGTCATTTGATCGAGAACTTCACCCGCGTATTCGTAGGCATAACCCACACCACCATGAACTCCCAGGCGAGAAATTATTTCGAGAATTACATCCTTTGCGTAAACGCCAGGTTCCAAGACACCATTTACCATAATCCGACGAACTTTTAAGGGATCAATGGCGAGACATTGGGACGCCAGCACATCTCGCACTTGGGATGTTCCAATACCAAATGCTACTGCACCAAAAGCACCATGGGTCGACGTATGGCTATCCCCGCAGGCAATCGTTATTCCAGGCTGTGTTAATCCTAACTCTGGACCAATAACATGGACTATTCCTTGCTGTTCACTGTTTAGATCCGATAGACGGATTCCAAATTCCTTACAGTTACTCTCCAATGAAACCATCATTTGCTCAGCCAGTTCATCTGCGAACGGCCTGGCTTGGTTCCCTGTTGGAACTATGTGATCAACGGTTGCATAAGTTCGTTCAGGAAATTTCACCTGTATACCCCGACTTCGGAGCATGTCGAATGCTTGGGGCGATGTAACTTCATGAACTAGATGCAATCCAACAAATAATTGGTCTTGGCCCGTCGGCAATTTCCGAACTGTGTGAAGATTCCACACTTTCTGCAATAAAGTCTGACCCATAATTAAGTTCTAAAGAATTGAAAATGCTTAAGTAAAACAGGTACAACGGAAAAAGAGCACACAAAAGAATCCTTACCACCAAGCATTGTTCATTATTGACCTACTCAGGACTCGTCAACTTCTTTTAAGAAATCTTCACTGGCCTTATGAATACGGCCATAACTGTCGGCAGCGATAACATAGTACCAATTGGCAAATCGCGCAGATAAACGCTCAGCCTTTGCTCGTCCGTCCTGAACGCGTTCTTCCCAAGCCGATTGCGAAGCTGAGTCATCCTCAGCAGGAGGATCCAATGCTGATTCATCAAATTCTGCCGTGATAAAGACATAACGATTTTCTCCCAAGCTAACATCGGCTTGATCGCTGGCATCGTTCCCAACTGCAACTGCCTCACCGCTTCCATATACAATTTCACCAAACCGTAAAATGTACAAGACTCCTTCTGTCGTACGAACCAGAAGTTCACCTTCGTTAGATAAAAGCCCTCCCTCTGAAGTGGGATAAAAACCTCTGCTTGTTAAAACTTGGACATCAGACTGACTTACCTGACCTGCTTCAAAAGCCTCTCTGAGATTTCCAGAGAGACCTAATGGCTTCGGTCTTACACCAGCAATCTTAATTCCTATAATTCCGCCCACAAGAAGGTTTGCCTGCACTGAATCTACCTCCTGGCCGGCAGGAATGGGATCTCCAGCCCAGTCATCCCCATCTTTATTAAGAACAAATTCTCCACGCCGAACCACTGAGAGCGTTCGTTCATCGATGAAATATTCATTTAGCGTAATCTGTTGGATTTGATCGCGCTCAACCTCAAGCAGATTAGTTTCTATCCAATCCTCAAAGGCAGTTGAAACATCTGACTCAAATTTAGCTGTATAAACTCTTTTTTGACCCGGCAACCTTACAAACTTAAACCCTCGTCGACTGGGCACGGGACGACCCACTATAAGATCCGCCAACACTTCTTCTCCAGCAGCCTTAAAGGTTATCCGTGTCCCTCTCCCCAGAAGAGTACTAACCGTTTCGTCGGTAGGATCAATTACTCCAAATGCTTCATGGTCAGATACATTAGCCGAGCGGAAATCTTCTTTAGTAAGGCTAATAATGTCAGC
>Ga0310344_10000650_pt1 | contig 27009 bp, 29 predicted proteins | sample HC15DNA20200_MG_FD_203801 | JGI IMG/M metagenome (GOLD analysis project Ga0310344, IMG submission 203801) | Marine microbial communities from station ALOHA, North Pacific Subtropical Gyre - HC15-DNA-20-200_MG | ecosystem: Environmental > Aquatic > Marine > Oceanic | place: Pacific Ocean: North...
AAATCAAGTCCATATGTTCCAAGTGCAACTAAGTGAGAACTAATTCTCTGAAGTTCCGCTACAAGAACTCTTATGTATGAAGCTTTCCTTGGTACTTCAATCTCACACATCTTTTCAACTACGTTAACAAAACCAAGTGAATTAGAAGTAGGGGATAAATAATCATCTCTTTCAAGTACAGGTGGAATCATATCGTAATGTAAGACTTCAGTTAATTTCTCAACTCCTCTATGAAGATAACCAAGATAAGATTCAACTTTATTGATTTTTTCCCCCTGTAGGTGAAGTTTTAGCCTAAACACACCATGAGTAGAAGGATGTTGTGGCCCCATATTGATTGCTAAATCACCAAAGTCTTGTTCTACAATTTTGTCTTCCAAGCTTCATACTCCTCTCTGGTTGGACGATATGGTAAATTATGCGAGTCCATAGAATATTCCTTTCTCAAGGGATGACCAATCCAATCTTCTGGCATCATTATTCTTTTTAAGTTTGGATGGGCAACAAAATTGATTCCAAATAAATCATATATCTCCCTTTCTTGCCAGTTTGCTCCAGTAAATATTTGAGATAGCGAATCTATTTCAAAACTTTTGTTAAGACTAATATTAAATTCAACATCTTCCTTCAGATTGTTATTAGAAATTACATAGGTTAAGATCAAACCTTCTTCAAAATCGGTAGCGGTTATAAATTTAAGATACTGAAAACCTTTATTTTTAAATTGTAATGCATAATCAAGAATGTCATCTTTTTCAATAAAATTATTTAGAATTAAATTCTTTTGTTTTTTGATTTTATTGTTATTAATTGGAATTTCGTTTTCTATGCATTTTGGTACATTCTTTGTTGGTGAAGTTTTCCCGGTCGTGATAATATTTTGCAACTCAAGTATGCCTTCGATAAATGCTTCAGGTGTCGGGGGACAACCTGGAACATAAACGTCTACAGGTATTACCCAATCAACACCTGGTACTACACTGTATATGTGTCTATAATGATCTCCAGATATTGCGCAACTACCTGCAGCAATTACCCATTTAGGGGATGCCATCTGATCATATAAAGTTTTAATCCTCTCAGACATTTTAACTGTAACAGTTCCAGCAATTATCATTAAATCCGCTTGCCTTGGAGAAGCTCTTGTTATCATTCCAAGCCTATCAAGATCGTATCTAGAAGAAAAAGTTGCCATCATTTCGATTGCACAACATGCAAGACCAAATGATAGTGGCCAGAGACTAGATTTTTGGGCCCAATTAAATAATTTACTAGTATTGGTAATAAATAAATTAGCTCCAGGAACTTTGGAAAAGAACCCTATCTCTTCTAATGATTTTTTTACATTTCCCATTTTAAATAACCCTTTTTATATGCGTAAATCCAGCCTATAAACAGTATTATTATGAAAGTAATAAAGGATAAATAAGATAACTTAGTAGGATCGCTGAGACTTAAAATCCATGGAAAAATAAAAACCAGTTCTATATCAAAAAGAATAAAAATTAAAGCAATTTTAAAATATGAAATTGGTATTTGTTTCCAAGAGCTTTCGATGCTTGGTTCGCCGCATTCATATATAGAGTCTAAAGGAGTAGACTTTCTACCTATCGTAAACTTAATTACTTTAGAAGTTAGAATCATTAAAAGTGGTATGCTAATAATAGCAATAAAAATTACGAGAAAATAACTGTATTGCATCATGACCCAGCACTATATTTTTAACAGATTATCGCTTAATTGCAATGTATTGGAGAGGAAAGGGTAGTTTGGCTAGCCCCCCAGCTGCCTACTTATTATTAAATTATAAACTCGATCTATTGTGCTAACTATTTCTATGAAAAAATTATCCAATAATTGAACTTCTAATTCATTCTTATTAGATTGTTGATTCGACAGCTCTTCAACAAGTTTCTTGTTCTCATCTCTTATTTTATGAACCATTTCATCTAATTCATCTTCTGATAAAGTTTCAATTAGAGCTAAATCTTGATTATCAATCTTTAATTCAACAATTCTTTTTTCTACTAAATTAATTGAAAAGGGAGGGTTTTCTTTAAAAGATCTGTTAAAAATATCTATGATTATGTTGTCTCGCATCACTTAAATTTATGTATGTTCGAAATAGTTAGCGAAAGTAGTTTTATGGTTTGCTCTATATCTTTCAAAATAGCTACTGAGCTCGGACTATGAAGATATCTTACCGGTACGGACAACACAGTTGCTTTTGACCCTTCCCCTGTGACTTGAAACGCGGTTGAATTTGTTCCGCCTGCATTTTTTGCTGTTAATTGATAATTTATCTTTTTAGATTTAGCAATATTTTCGATAAATGCATTAAAATCTCTGTCAGCAATTAAGTATTTATCTGATATGCGTATTTCAGGGCCATTTCTTAATTTTGCTAAAGTTTTATGCTTTGGTACTCCAGGTAAATCATTGGATACTGTACCTTCAAGTGCAATAGAAAAATCAGGTCTAACCCTTGAATTTATTATTCTTGCACCTCTTAGGCCCATTTCCTCCTGCACAGAAGCAGAAACAGTTAACTGACATTTGAGATTTTGTTTCTTAAGCTTCTTAACGGTTTCAATTGCTACAAAAAGCCCAACCCTATCATCTAATGCTTTTGAAAGAACTCTATTATTGTCTATTACACATTTAGTTGAAAAAGTAACTGAATCACCAACTTTTACTATTTGTTTCAATTTCCTGTATTCAATTCCAGAATCTATAATGCAATCATCAATTTCCGGTGCATTGTCCCCATCTTTTCTAATATGTGGTGGTACAGCGCCGACTGTAACGTCTATTTCGGATTTGCCCCATATTGTCAATCTTTGTCCATAAAAAAGTTTAGGGTCTATCCCACCTAAGGGTATGACTCTAATTATCCCACCTTCTTCAATATGAGAAACAATGAATCCTACTTCATCCATATGAGCATCAACAAGAATTCTAGGTCCATCATTGTCAGTAATTTTAAATATAACATTACCCATAGGGTCTGTTATTATTTCTTCAGAAAACTTTTTTAATTCACGACGTACTATCTTAGAAACAAGATTCTCAGAACCTGGAATTCCAGGACAGTCACAAAGTTCTTTTAAAAGTTTTAAATTCATAATTATAAATATAAACTAAATTGCTGTAACTTCTAACCCGAGTATTCAACATAGTTTCTTGAAGTTTCGTGAAGACGTATTTTGATTTTATGTTCTTTCTTGATTTTTTCTCTAAGTATTCTCCATATAACTATGGCAATATTTTCAGCAGTTGGAATTAATTCTTTAAACTCTACTGTATCAAGATTTAAATTCTTATGATCAAATCTTATTTCTATTTCATTTTCTATTAAATCTCCAAGATATTTTAAATCTATTAAATAACCAGATTCAGAATCAATAGTTCCTGTAATTGTAACTTCTAGCTCATAGTTGTGCCCATGATAGTTCTTGTTGTTGCACAATCCATAAAATTGTTCATTTTCTTCATCCGACCAATTAGGGTTATGCAACCTATGAGCGGCATTAAAATTGGATTTCCTTGTAACAGATATCATTTTATCTCTGTAATAACTCTATCTTGTAGCCATCAGGGTCCTCTACGAAAGCTAAAATTGATTTACTTCCTGTCATTGGTCCCGGCTCTCTAGTTATTTTACCACCTTTACTTTTAATTGCTTCACAAATTGAATAAATATCATCAACTCCTATTGCAATATGTCCAAAACCTTTTCCTATGTCATATTCCTGGATACCCCAATTGTAAGTTAATTCTAAAAAAGGCTCAGGGTCAGCTTCCTCTATAGACAAAAAAGCTAAAGTAAAATTGCCATGAGGGTACTCTTTTCTCCTCACTAGCTTTAGACCAATTATATTGGTGTAGAAATCTATGGATTTATCAAGATCACCAACTCTAATCATGGTATGTAAGAACTTCACAATTCAAATTTTAATTTATCGACCAGATTAAGTAAAGTTATATATCGTGGGCGTTGTACTAAAAATTGAATCATTAAAGAAAAGTTATAATGAAAAGTTGGTTTTTGAAGCTTTAAATTTAGAAATCAATAGCAAATCTATATTCTGGATACAAGGCTATAATGGTTCAGGTAAATCAACCTTGATGAAAATAATTGCATCTCAAATTGAAGATTACGAAGGCAATGTTTCTTATAAAAATATAAGTATTAAAAAAATCGGATATGAAATTCATAATGAAATATTTTACTTGCCAAGTTTGTCAAATCTTTATGAAGGGCTGACAATTGATGAGAATATATATTTCTTCTCCAATATCTTCGATTCGAAAGGAAAGGAGAGAATGAATGAATTAATAAAAATATTTAATCTCAATACTTATTTGAATACTAGAATTAGTGAATTATCTGATGGAATAAAAAAAAGAGTTGCTTTAGTAATTGCTTTTTTAATTAATTCAAAAGTTTTATTGTTAGATGAACCATATAGCTATTTAGATTCTAAATCAGTAAATACCCTCAATCAGACAATTGGTAAATACAAAGAAAGTGGAGGAACGATAATAATCTCAGACAACTCTTTGTTTGTAGAAGAGTTGAGCCCTGATGACTCTTTTCAGTTATAAAGAATATGAAAAAATATTTTTCGATTATTTACATGCTTCTTTCTAAAGACTTTCTTTCTGAATTTAGAGATAAATTAAATTTTGTTTATTATCTAATACTATCACCCGCAATTTCGTTAATCTTTTATATTTTTAACGATTCTCAAAATCCACTTTATTTATATTTTCTTACAATACTAATTATAAACTTTATTACAAACCAAAGAATTTCAAGACAAGAAATAAGCTCTCAAGGTGAATTAATTCTTATTAACATGCCTTTAGATTTGTCTGTTTTCTGTTTATCAAAAATAATATTCACTTTTCTTTTAAACTTTGTGATTAGCTTTATTACTATTGCTGTATTTATGCTATTAGCCGGAGGTCTTTTCTTTGAAAATACAAACAATTTTATTATTTTTTCTATTTTCTTTTCATTAGGCTTGTCGACTATCCTTACAACTTTTTCCTTAATGTTAGAGAGAATTAAATCAGAAGGGCAATTCATGATGATAATGGTTTATCCATTGATAATTCCTTTCTTGGTTCTTTCTTATAACTGTCTAGCACAACTAAATTTATTAGACTTTATTCCTTTTGTCGATACTTTTTCTTTACAAGTACTAATAGCTTTCGATATACTTCTCTTGGCTGTATGTCCTATTCTCTTTAGTTATTCTGTTAGAAGGTGATTTATGTTGCGATTATTATTTAAAATATCCCCAATTGTTTCTACCGTATTGGTTTTGTTAAGTCTTTATATGATTTTTATTTATGCCCCAAAAGAGACCGTTATGGGGGAAGTTCAGAGGATATTCTATTTCCATATGGCCTACGTCCTTGTTTTTACAATTGCTTTTATAATGAATTTATTTTTCTCAATCAAGTTCTTAATTAATAATAAAAAAATTAATTCTTTATATGCTTATATGAATGCAGAGATTGGAGTAGTCTTTACTCTTTTAACAATAGTCTCTGGCATGTTCTGGGCAAAACCAGTTTGGGGGACATGGTGGACCTGGGATCCTCAATTAACAACAACTTTTATATTGTTACTTCTCTACTCGTCTTATCTAGTATTTCACAAACTGTCTACAAGTGCAGGAGTGCCTCGTTATGCTGCAGTTTTTGGAATAATTAGCTTTATAGACTTACCTATAGTCTATATATCAGTCAGAGTAATGAGAGGCATCTCACCAGTTGTTTTTGGAGGAGATGGTGGCGGTATATCATCAGAGATGATGGATACACTATTGGTTACGTTAGCTGCCTTTTTCTTTTTATACTTATCTCTTTTTGATCTTAGATTAAAACTAGATAATTAAGGATTCGAAGTTAAAATACTGTCATGGTTATAGATTCTTTAGAATATCTGTTTTACTCTCAAGTTGTTTGCTGGGCAATTTTGTTTGCATACATCTTTTATATTAGCAATAGAATTAACAGGAAACGTTAAAAGATGTCACCAAAAGCTAAGATTAAGATAATTTCAGTAGCTCTAATTTTTTTCTTCTCATTCCTTATTTACAAGGCTGTGGAATCATCTTTGGTCTATTATTTGACAGTCTCTGAAGCTGTCGATGCTCAATCTTTCAGCAAAATTAAAAGATTAAGAGTGTCAGGCATAGTGGAAAGTGGCTCTATAACAAGAAATGAAGATGGATCAATATCTTTTAATATAAAAGACGCTGATTCAATGATTCACGTGCAATATAAAGGAGTAATTCCTGATATTTTTAAAGACGAAATTGAGGCAGTCGTTGAAGGATCTATCAAGGATGATACTTTTTTCGCAAATAAACTATTTGCTAAATGTCCGACAAAATATGAAGATGAAAAATTAGTAGATAGTGGGTCAACCATTGCTCAATAATATCGGCGAGGCATCCCTGTTTCTCTCTCTTTTAATTGGCTTAGTAGGTATTTTTTCTCTTTCAGCTGGCATATTACAAAAAGAAGATAAATTTATTCACATTGGAAAGCGATGCATTAATTCGATATTCGCACTTCTAACACTAACGATGGTGCTTTTGTTGTATCTATTAATCACTAAGGATTACTCAAATGCCTATGTCTCAAAAAATGTAAGTAATGATTTGTCTACATTATATTCAGTAACAGCTTTATGGGCTGGCCAAGAAGGCTCACTGCTTCTTTGGGCGTGGATTATGTCAATTTATCTCTTCATTGTTTCGATGGTAAAAACTCGAGATAAATTAATTCCAAGCACCAAAGTCACTATACTATTTGTATTATCCTTTTTTATTTTACTTATTGTTTTTATTGAAAGTCCTTTTGCTCTATCTCTTAGTGCTGAATCAAATGGAAGAGGATTAAACCCAATTCTCCAAAATATATATATGGCAATACATCCCGTGACTCTTTATATAGGCTACATTGCCCTTACAATACCTTTTGCATTTGCAGTTGGTTCAATACTTTCCAAAGATAATTCAAATAAGTGGATAGAGCTTTCTAAGCGCTGGACTTATTTCAGCTGGATATTCTTATCCGCAGGACTTCTTCTTGGTTCGAGATGGGCATACCTAGAACTAGGTTGGGGTGGATATTGGGCATGGGATCCAGTTGAAAATGTCGCATTAATGCCTTGGCTTGTTTTAACTGCATTTATTCATTCTTCTATGGCTCAAGAGAAACGTAGCCTTTTAAAAAGATGGAATATCTTTTTAATCTTTTTAGCATTCTTCCTATCAATCTTTGGTACATTCATTACAAGAAGTGGTCTGATTTCATCTGTACACTCTTTTGCCCAGTCTGAAATAGCAAATTATTTTATAGTATTTATATTTTTAATAGTAATAATTTCTTTTTTCTCTTATTACAAAAATAAAAATTATATTAAATCAGAAGAAGAGATCACTTCCTTAGTGTCTAAAGAAAACTTTTTTATTTTTAACAATATATTCTTTTTGGTTATAACGTTAACTGTTTTTTTAGGTACTACTTTTCCTATACTCTCTGAGTTTGCAACAGGTGAAAAAATATTAGTTGGACCAAGTTTTTACAATCTTGTAAATTTCCCCAATGTATTACTTCTAATGCTTTTGATGTCTATAGCACCAATAATTCCGTGGAAAAATGGTGATATTGTTATTTCGCTAAGATTTATTTTGGTACCCTTAGTACTATCTTTAATTCTAGGCATTACAACTTTTGTTTTTGTTAATGAATACAAAACAAGCCTCGTCGTCTTCTTGTCATTTTTAATTATTACCACAATGATGAAAGAGCTTATAACAGATTTTAAAATCCAATATAAAAACAAGGGAAAAACATCAAGCATGCTTTTATTTAAACTAAGACGATATTGTTCCTTTGTCGTACACCTAGGAATTGTTTTAATTGTTTTAGGAATTAATTTCTCCTCAGTTTTTGCAGCTAAATATGATATCAGTTTAAAAAAAAGCGAAACTGCTATTATTGATAATTACAAGATAGAACTCCTTGATATATATAGAAACGAAAATGAAGCAAAAACAATATTGGGGGCTATAGTTGCTTTATATGATGGTAAGAACAGATACATCCTTAATCCTGAACAAAATAATTATAAATATGAAGGGAATAGGGAGATTAACAAAGAAACTGAGGTAGCAATCTATTCAACTTTCGCCAAAGATTATTATTTAATTCTTATTGATCAAAACACCAAAGGAAACTTCAATTTTAAGGTTTATATAAATCCGTTGGTATCATTTTTATGGATAGGAAGTTTTGTTTCTATTCTAGGTGTTACCGTTCTATTAATTCGAAGGAGCAAAAAATATGAATAGCTTAATCATATCTTCTTTAATTACTGTTATCGTTCTATCTTATATCTTTTACCCTTTATTAGTTGATAAGGAATCCAATATAAAGAAAACTAACTGGGATGATTAGAATTATAACAATTAGTAAATATATTTTTTGTTTTGTTTTTATAACGTTAATTATTTCTCTTGGTAACAAAACAAGAGCTGAGGAGCTTTCTGGGGAAAAATTATTTATAGAAAAAAGATGCATTAGCTGTCATGTAATTGGAAGAGGGAGGTTTGCTGGACCAGATTTGTATAATGCTATCAGCAAATACAATGAGGAAGATATATTGTCTTGGATTATTAATCCACAATCTATTTATCAAAAATACTCTAAGATGCCTATGAACATCGGCTACCCTCCAATGCCTAATATGCAAGTAAAAGCTGCAGAAGCAAAAGCTTTAGTAGATTATATAAAAAATACAAAAAAAAGAATCCGGAAGGACACTAAAGTTAAGATAAGTGGAAAGATTAATAATTTTACTACAGATAAACTTTTGAATAATCAGGAAATTGAGCTCAAATCTTTAATGGCAGATAAAGTTTTATTTTCAAAAAAAATTATAATAAATAATGGCAAGTTTGAATTCGGTGATTTAAAAGGTGCCTCAGCCTATAAAATTATTTTAATGCACAACGGAATTGAATATTCTACAGATAAATTTTATTTTCTTCCTACTGAAAATGAAAAGAAAATAGATCTAACTGTTTTTGATACTACTCAAGATAAGAGTAATATTAAAATGGAATCTGTTCATTATATTGTAACTTATGATGAGAATTCCCAATCTCTTGTTGTTGCTGAAATAATAAACATCAATAATTCTTCTAGAAACATATATATAGGATCAAACAATTTCACTGATAAGGTTAGACAAGTGAATGACTACTCATTGTTCTCAAATGCTATCAATTTAGGTTTTCCTCATAGAAGCGCAGAAACTTTTATAGTGTCAGATAATAAACTCACTGATACACTACCAATGCCACCAGGCACCCGTAGGGTGGTTTTAACTTATGCATTAAAATTAAATTTATTTTCCACAGAAGTTTCTAAAGTTTTTATAAATGATATTCCAAATCTCACAATTATTATCCCAGAAAGTAAATTATCGTTTGATATTAAAGGCTTAGAATACACAAGAAAAAATACAAACATTAAAGAATTATCTGAAGAAGAATATACAACATATTCTATAGTAAACATAAAGAAAGGTGATCTTATAAAACTTCAATTTAAAAAATACGATTCTCTTTTTAGTACAAAAAGTGTAGTAGGGGGAATCTTTATCCTCTTTATCTTGATTGCTGTAGGGTATAGAATATTAAATAAAAGGAGTTAAGATGAGCCAATACATAATTAAATTACTTATTTCAGCAGCAATAATAGTATTAGCCTCTGAGGTTTCTAAAAGAAATACAGTGCTTGCAGCTTTAATAATAGCTCTGCCATTGGTATCTTTAATTACTTTTTCTTGGATTTATTATGAAACTAAAGATACAGCAAGAATTGCAAGTTTAAGTCTGGAGATATTGTATTTCGGCCTTGCTACAGTACCTATGTTTTTACTTCTACCTTATATGCTGAGAAATGGATATTCGTTTCTAATCACAATGATTTGTTGTTGTGGCGTTACTGCATTAGCTATGGCGGCGGTTAAATTTTTCTTTTTAAAAGCTTAACAAGGTCGTCAAACTTTTGTAACCATCTTAACTAAGCCTACTCCAAGTATTAATGCTGTAGTTGATTTCAGTACCGTGTTCCCAAGAGAGATATCTATGAAATCATTCGTTTTTGCCATAGAAATTTCTTTCTCGCTAAATCCACCTTCAGGTCCTATAACTATTGATATTTCTTCTATCTCTTTAGTTCTAAAACTACAATTATGTATTCTGTTTTCGCTATTCTCATAAAAGATTATGTTTAAATCTGATTTGTCATTCTCAAATATTTCAAAAAATGGTATTGGTTCAGAGATCTTCATGAAATCATTTCTCCCACATTGCTTCGTAGCACTCTCTATAATATCTAACCATCTTTTCTTGACCTCTTTCGACTTCTTAATCGTTCTTTCAGAGACAACAGGTACTAAGGTTGAAACACCAAGTTCAACAGATTTCTCGATAATATCTTCTATTGCTTTTCCCTTAGGTATGCACTGATAGACATGAATTTCAGGTTCAGCTTCTTTTTTAGGTATTAAATATTGAATCTCAACTAAAAAATGTGTCTTTTTGATTCCGATAATTTTACAATGGTATTCATTCTCAGTGTTATCAAAGATTACAATATTGTCTCCAATTTTATGTTTAAGAACAGTTATGCAGTGATGAAAATTATCACCTTCTATCTTTAATTCTTGATCTCTATTTATCTTTTTATCTACAAAGAATCTATTCATTTTTTATTAAACTTCACTATTTCTTTTACTAGATTATCTATAGTGTATTTATTGCAAATTAAACTTGGTTTAATTTTATACTTCCTTAAGGTCTTTGCTGTTATTGGACCAATACATACATATGCAATTTTTTTTTGTTTTTTAATCTGTAAAGGACTTATATACTTAAAAAAATTATCGACAGTAGAAGAACTTGTAAAAGTTATATAATCAATATTATTTTTATAAACTCTTTTTTGAATTTCTCTTTTGCTCTCTATTGTTGGTAAAACAGTGTCATAAATCTTTAATTCTCTGACCGTATTGCTCATAGACCTTAATTGTTTAACCAATGTGTCTCTTGCAAGTTGAGCTCTAGGTATAAGTATTCTGGAGTTTTTAATTTGCTTTATTTTAAATGAATCAACTAGACCTTCAGCTGTAAAAGTTTTGGGAACAAGATCAACATTTATTTTTAATTTTGCAATTGCTCTTGCAGTTTCTGAACCAATTGCAGCTATTCTCACATTTCCTAGCATTCTTATGTCTTTATACTTTTTAATAAATTGATCAAAAAATATTTCTACACCATTTACACTTGTAAAAATAAGCCAGTCATAGTTATCAATGTTTGTTATGTTTTTTTGAATATAATTTGATGGCTTAGATTTAATTTCAATCGTAGGAATTTCTATTGAATTACCCCCTAAATTAATTATTTCTTGTGATAAGATGCTGGCATTTTTTCTTGCTCTTGTTACAACTATGTTTTTCCCAAAAAGTGGTTTTTTTTCAAACCAGTTTAACTTTTTCCTTAATTTGCAAATTTCACCTATTACAATTATTGATGGAGATTTAATTTGATGCAGACTAATCTTTTTATGTATATCTTCAAATGTACCAAGAACTGTTTTCTGACTCGAATATGTCCCCCAGTTAATTGCTGCTATTTTTGTTTTTTTAGACATTCCATTAGCAACCAAACTGTTTAAATTCTTTTTTAAGTTTTTAGTACCCATTAAAAATACTATTGATTTCATTTTAGATAAAGCACCCCAGTCAATCGAGCTTTTATTCTTCTCTGGGTCTTCATGTCCAGTAACAATTGCAAAAGTACTTGTTATATCTCTGTGCGTTACAGGGATTCCTGCGTATGCAGGTACAGCTATCGCAGAGCTAACGCCAGGAATGATTTCAAAATTAATTTTATTTTTTTTAAGTTCTTCAGCTTCTTCACCACCTCTTCCAAACAAAAATGGATCTCCACCTTTTAATCTTACGATTTTTTGTAGGCCACTTTTAGATAAATCGATTAGTTTTTTATTGATTTGTTTTTGAGATAAAGCTTTAAAGCCCAAACCTTTTCCCGCATAGATTACCTTACATTCTTTCTTTGTTAGCTTTAAAAATGAGTCATTTGCTAAATAATCGTAGACTATCGCATCTGCATCAGATATCAGCTCTATGCCCTTTACTGTTATTAAACCAGGATCCCCAGGACCAGCTCCAACCAAATAAACGGTGCTTTTCATAATAAGAAAGAAAACCAAAAAGGGGTTAAAAAGTCAATCTTACAATTATCCGTTAATATATCCGTATGTCTTCTCTTTTTAAGATTGATGTGAATTATAAACCCCAGGGTGATCAACCCTCAGCAATTACAAAGCTTTCTGAGAATATAATTTCGGGGGAAAAAGAACAAACACTTTTAGGAGTTACAGGCAGTGGTAAAACTTTTACAATAGCCAATGTAATAGAAAAAGTAGGAAGACCAACTCTAATTATGGCTCACAATAAAACTCTTGCTGCACAACTTTTCGAAGAATTTAAAATGATTTTCCCAAACAATGCAGTGCATTATTTTGTGAGCTATTACGACTATTATCAGCCTGAAGCTTATGTTCCATCCACAAATACTTATATAGCAAAAGATTCTAAAATTAATGAACAAATTGACCAATTGCGCCATGCGTCAACAAGTTCTCTTTTTGATAGAGAAGATGTAATTATAGTCTCGAGTGTCTCTTGTATTTTTGGTATAGGAAAGCCAAAAGATTATTTTGATATGATTACTAAAATCAGTGTAGGGATGGAAATATCCAGAGATAACTTATTAAAAAAATTAACAGAAGTTCAATATTCTAGATCAAGAGTGGAGCTTAATAGAGGAACTTTCAGAGCAATAGGTAACAATGTTGATATAGTCCCTGCAAACCTAGAAGATAAAGGACTAAGAATAATATTTGATGGTGATTTTATATCTAGTATTCACGAAATTGATTCATATACATCTGAAATGGAAAAAGAAATAGAATCGGCAATTATTTTTCCTGGATCTCACTATGTAGTAGAAAAACTCACCACTGAAAAAGCAATTGATTTAATTTCAAAAGAACTAGATAAGCAGAAGATGTACTTTAAGAAAAAAGGAAAATTGGAAGAGATGAAGAGGATTGAAGAGAGGACATTGAAAGATATCGAACTGATGGAAATAATGGGTTTTTGTCCAGGAATTGAAAATTACTCAAGATATTTAGACCAAAGAGAAAAAGGAGAACCTCCTTTTACGCTTCTAGATTATTTTCCAGACGATTTTCTTTTAATATTAGACGAAAGTCATCAAACTGTTCCTCAAATAAGAGGGATGTATGAGGGAGATCAAAGTAGAAAGCAAACACTTGTTGACCATGGTTTTAGACTTCCTTCAGCATTAGACAATAGACCATTAAACCTTAAGGAGTTTGAAAAAAAAGTAAATCAAATAATATATGTTTCAGCAACACCATCAAAATATGAAACCAGTCGATCTTCACAAAACGTAATAGAGCAGATAATAAGACCAACCGGTTTAGTAGATCCTTCGATTGAAATAAGACCAGCAAAAAACCAAGTAGAAAATTTAGTTGATGAAATTCATAAAAGAATAAAAATGAAAGAAAAAGTTTTAGTTACTACACTAACAAAGAAAATGGCGGAAGAACTAACGGCATACATGAAAGATAGAGGGTTAAGAACTGAGTATATGCACTCAGATATCAAAACACTTGAAAGAATTGAAATAATTAAAAACTTTAGAGGCGACAAGTTTGATGTGCTTGTTGGAATAAATTTACTCAGGGAGGGACTTGATTTACCAGAAGTTTCTCTTGTTGCTATACTCGATGCAGACAAGGAAGGTTTTCTTAGATCTACAACTTCACTTATTCAAATATTTGGGAGAGCGGCAAGAAATATTAATGGGAAGGTCATAATGTATGCTGAGGAGATAACAAAATCTATGAGTTCTGCTATTGATGAATCTAACCGTCGTAGAGATATACAACAAAACTTTAATGTAGAAAATAACATTAAACCAAAATCAATTTTCAAAGAAATAAATTCCAACATCGCTCAGATTTATGATATTGATTATCATGAAGAGAATTTACAAAAAGATATTGACATTCCTCCTCATAAAATAGGACAAGAAATTACTAAATTAAGGAAAGAAATGAAGAATATGTCTAAAGAAATGAGATTTGAAGAGGCAGCGCGCTTGCGTGATAAGATAAAAAAGCTAAGGAAAGTTGAATTGTCTTTAATTGGAGAGATTGAATAGTGGAAACGAAATGTTAGAATATTTTTAATTTTAGAGAAGCGGGGCATGCCCCGCTTCTTTTTTTATTAGGGTAAGGAATGAGTGAAAATTTGAGAGAAAAATTAGTAAATATTATAAGGAAAGAGTGCGAAACAACTGAATATAAGTTTGTTGATTTAGAGCTGTCAGGTGGACCTTCTTCCTTAAAATTAGTTATATATATTGACAAAGACAAAGGAATCAATATTGATGATTGTGTGAAATTCAATAAAGTGATAAACGATATTGATGGCTTTGATGATTTGTTTGAATCTTCTTATGTTTTAGAGGTTTCTTCTCCAGGAACTCATCAAATATTAGAAGAGGGAGAAAGTAAATGAGTTTTGATGAACTAGCAAGAGTAATTGAGTCTGTTTCTAAAGACAAAGGAATAGATAAAGAAATAATTCTTGACGCTGTAAATGAATCGGTCGTATCAGCAGCACATAAATTATTAAAAACGGACCCACTTTATAAAGATTTAGAATGCCAATTTAACGAATTCAATGAACTTGAGCTTTTTGAATTCAAGAAAGTTGTAGAAGATGTTTTTGATGAAGACATGGAGATTTCATTAGAAGAAGCAAGGGTGTACGATCCAGATGTTCAAATTGATGAAGAAATCGGAGTTAAACTTAGCCCAGATTACACTAGAATCGCTATTCAAAATGCAAGACAGAAAATTATACAAAAATTAAAAGAAGCAGAAGCAAAAGTTATATACGAAGAGTTTAGAAGCAGGCAAGGTGAATTGATTAACGGTATTGTTAGAAGAATTTCAAGAGGCACTATCGTTGTCGACATAGGTAGAACCGAAGCTATAATTCCATACGATGAACAAGTACCTAGAGAATACTTTCAGCCCAAAGATAGACTTCGAGCTGTTCTTTTAAAAATAGAAGAAGACAAAAGAGGAACACAATTAATAATTTCCAGAGCACATAAAAATTTTGTTGAATCCTTATTTAGGGCAGAGGTACCAGAAATTAACGAGGGAATAGTTCAAATCATGGGAATTTCTCGTGATCCAGGCGGAAGAACAAAGATTGCCGTCTCTTCCTCGGATTCAGATATTGATCCAGTAGGAGCATGTGTAGGAATGAGAGGGTCAAGAGTTCAAAATATAATACAAGAATTAAAAGGAGAAAAAATAGACATTGTTCCATGGTCTGCCGATATTGCAAAATTTGCATGCAATTCATTATCTCCTGCTCAAGTTACTAAAGTTATTCTTGATGAGGGATCAAAAGTTATGGAAGTTGTTGTAGACAAAGATCAATTTTCACTTACTATTGGTAGAAAAGGTCAAAATGTACGATTAGCTTCCGAATTGATTGAGTGGGAAATTACTGTAAAAACCGACGAACAACTTAAAGAAGAACAAGAAAATGTTGTTAAACTACTTTTAACTCTTCCAAATATATCTGAGGTTAATGCAAATCTTTTATTTGCTGGAGGATTTCATACATTAGAAGATATAGCATTCGGAGAAGCAGAGGATGTAAAAAAATCCTCAGGAATTCCTAGTGAAGAAGACGTTGAAAAAATTCAATTAGCAGCAAGAACTGCACTACAAGAAAAATTAAGAAATATAAATGTAGAAGATGAAGCCGAAGAAGATGAGGCCTCTGACAAAAAAGTAGTTGAAGAAGAAACAGGTGAACAGGATAGTTAATAAAAAAAACATGAGAAAAGTTAAAATAAAAGACTTAGCTACAGAAATTTCGATTACTGTTAAAGATGTTTTATCTAAATGTAAAGATTTATCTATCATTGCAAGAAGTTCAGCTAGTTCCATATCTGAAGACGATGCTGCTAAAATAAAAATATCGTTCTCGCCAGATAATGATAAAGTAAAAAAATCTCCTAGAGATGTTATAAAAAGGTCTGGAGCCAAAGTTACGATAAGACGAAAAAAGGCCCCTGTTTTTAAAATTGAAGAAAAAACTGAGGATGAACAAGAAGTCGCTAAGGAAAAACAGGCTGAAGAACAAGTTTCTAAAGAAGAAATTAAAGAAGAAATAAAAACTAAACAAGATTCTCAACCAACCAAAACTGTTACACGCGAAACCAAAAGAGTGTATTCTCCAGCAAAGACTAACGAAAGAGATGTCAAACCAAAAAGCAAAGATGACAAGCAAACTAATGTTACTAAAGAACCTCCAGCTAAGATTCAAAAAGAATTTAGATCAGAAGATGCAAAAAAGAAAACAGAAACCAAAAAAAATAAGCAAGTAGAAAAGAAAAAAGTTCAGATTAAACCATCCAAAGAAGAGATTATAGATGAAGATGCTATGGATGTATTGAGAAAAGCTGTTAGAGCAAAATTGCCTGGTGGTAGGAAGGAGTATCTTATATCAAATAATTTTGCAAAAAAAACTAGGACTCAAAAAGATTCACAATCTGCAGATGAAATTGATAAAGAAAATGGAATAGAAAGCAATACGAGAACCAAAACAAAAGTAAATAAGATAAAAATTCAAGAAAAAATTATCATTACACTTTTAGCAACGAAATTAAAGGCAAAAATAGGCCAAGTTATCAGTAAAGCATCAGAGTTAGGATTAAAATTAACTGCAAAAGATGAAATTGATTCCGATGAAGCTACTATTATTGCTTCAGAATTTAATTATGAAGTAGAAGTTGACTCTTATAATGAAAAATCAGTTTTAGAAGAAGGATTTTTAAGGAAAGACTCTGACATTCAAATGAGACCTCCGATTATAACAGTCATGGGCCATGTTGACCATGGCAAAACATCATTATTAGACTATATTAGAAAGTCCAAAGTGGTTGATAAAGAACATGGAGGTATAACACAATCAATAGGCGCATATAGCGTTAACGTTAACAAAAAAAATTTAGTTTTTATTGATACTCCAGGACATGCCGCTTTTTCGGCAATGAGATCTAGAGGAGCAAGTTTGACAGATATTATTATATTAGTCGTTGCTGCTGATGATGGGGTAATGCCACAAACAGATGAGGCTATTAGTCATGCTAAATCCGCAAATGTTCCTATTGTAGTTGCTGTAAATAAGATTGATAAAGAAGATTCAAATGTTGATTCGATTAAGACTCAATTGTCAGAAAAAGGACTTACACCAGAGGATTGGGGTGGCGATACTCCTTTTGTTCCAGTGTCTGCATTGAACGGAAAAGGCATAGATGACTTATTGGAAATAGTAGTACTACAATCAGATGTTATGGAATTGAAAGCCAATTCCAAAATTCCTTCTTCTGGATACATCCTCGAAGCTTATTTGGATAAAGGACGAGGGGTTGTTGCTACTTTGATTCCCAAGGAAGGAGAAATTAAAAGAGGTGACACAATACTCTGTGGAACAAATTCAGGTAGGATTCGTGCACTAATTGATGACAAAGGCAAGCAACTAATGACATCGGCACCATCCTATCCAGTAGAGATACTAGGGCTTGATGGTGTTCCTGAAGCTGGATTGCAATACAATATAGTTAAAAATGATAAAATTGCAAAGGATGTAATAAGAAATAGGTTGTCTAACATCGAAGACGAAAAGTCTTTCAAGTCGCACACAGTCGATTTAGACTTCATTAATTCAGATTTACAGTTACTTCAAATTAAAGAATTGCCAGTTATAGTGAAAGCTGATACTCAGGGTTCTCTTGATGCTCTTGTTTCCGCATTACTTAATTTTGAATCTGAAAAATGCAAAGCAAAAATTGTACATTCTGCTGTGGGAACAATTAACGAATCAGACTTTATGCTTGCAGAGTCAACAGGATCAATAATCCTAGGATTTTCAACTAATGTAGAGCCGAAAGTCCAAGCTATGTTAGATAAATCTTCAATAAGATGTGAAACCTACAAAATAATATATGAAATATTAGATAGAATAAAAGAATTACTTGAAGGACTACTAGACCCAATCCTTGAAGAGAGAGTTACTGGTCATGCAGAAATTAGAGAAATCTTCAATCTTTCTAAGCAAGGTAAAATTGCTGGATGCTTAGTTAATGACGGCAAAGCAGTCAGAGGGCACAACATAAGAGTTAAAAGGGAAGATGAAATTGTATTCGAAACGACAATAACTTCATTGAAAAGATTTAAAGATGATGTAAAAGAAGTTGCTAGTGGCTTTGAATGTGGAATAGGTTTTGAAAATATGGAAGATATCAAGCAAGGAGATACAATAGAAATTTTTACTTTTGATAAAATAAATCAAACTATCTAACCAGAAAGATGGATTCGAAAAAACTTAGCACCTCTGTCCTTTTAAATATTAAAGAATTAATTAATACAAAGAAGAAAATACTTTTAGTTTCACATTATAGCCCTGATGGCGATGCAATAGGGTCATCTTTAGGTCTTTATTACTTTATAAAGGATGTCCTTTCTAAGGACTGTGTAGTTTATAATCGTGATGGGATTCCAAATTATCTATCATTTCTTGGGGCAGATGAAATTATCCATGATTCTATTGAAACTCTTCCAAAGGATTTTGATTTAGCCCTTATATTAGATTTAAATGATTTCGAACGAACAGGTTCCGAAATGTCTAATTATTTAGATTTAACAATTAAAGATAATGATTTGCCAATTATTGTAATTGACCATCATGAAAATAATAAGATTGAAAATTCAGAAGCTACTTACATTGACACTGATGCTTCATCTACTGGTGTTTTGGTTTACAGGCTAATTAAGCAATTTCCGGAAATAACAAATGAATCAGTCAAATCCAAGATTTCTACTTGCCTTCTTACAACTATAATTACTGACACTTCATCATTCAAAAATTCAAATGTTAATCCCGAAACATTTGAAATCTGTAAGGAGCTACTTTCTATGGGCGGAGACTTAGAAACTTTAAATAAAAGCATATTCAATAATGGGGAAATAAAAAGACTACAATTAAGAAATAAAATATATTCTACACTTGATTTCAATGAAGAATTAAAAACAGCTATTTGCCACTCTACAGATTCTTTCTATGATGAAACTGGAACCACTAAAGAAGACTCTGAAGGGATTGCTAATTCTCTTCTAAATTATTCTGATGTAGAAATAGGCATTTTTATAAGAGAAATTGGTACTGACAAATGGAAAATTAGTCTCAGATCAAATGGGTTTAAAGATTTATCTGATTTTGCTGGAAGATTTGGTGGAGGGGGTCATAAAAATGCATCAGGTTTTCGTTTTGATGGAAAGATTCAAATATTGATTGAGGGAATAATTAAAGAGCTTAAAAATGGATAAGATTTTATTAATTGATAAACCATACGGAATGACTACAACTTACGTGACTAACAAAATAAAAAAATATTTTAATGCAGAAAAAGCAGGCCATACTGGAACTTTGGATCCATTAGCAACAGGTGTTGTCCCAATTTTTTTGGGCAAACTAACTAAGCTGATTCCTTTTATAAATGAAAACAAAAAGAAGTACATTGTTAAAGCTATTATTGGTTTGCAAACTGAAACTTTAGATATTTCAGGAAGAGTGTTACATGTAACTGAAGTTCCTCAACTTCATTTAGAAACTTTAAAAAAAATAGTTAAATCTTTTATAGGTAAATACACATATGTTCCACCAAGTTATTCTGCAATTAAAATAAATGGTATTCCTTCTTATAAATATGCAAGACAAGGTAAAGAAGTAGGTTTGCCCGAAAGAATTTCTACTATATATGATATTCATATTGCTAAGAGTGGAGAATATACTTTTGAACTTGAAGTTGACTGTTCAAAAGGAACTTACATTAGATCGTTGGTTAGCGATATAGGTGACAAGCTAGGAGTTGGTGCTTCTGTTGCCAGCTTAAGAAGATTGTCTAGTGGTTCTTTTAATGTTGAGGATTCAAACAAATTCTTTTCTTTAATTGATAGCCAGAGTCCGATTTTTTTTAATCCTGATGATTTGTTTTCTACAGTTGAGATCAATAAAAGTCTATTAGATCATTTGAAACAGCATTCAAACCACAAGAAGGTGAATAACGAATTTTTATCAAATTTATCAAAAAAATTAGGAGTAAAATCTAATAAAGACCAGCACAAATTACTTACGATAGACGAATATCCAGTAGGTCTTATAAATAACAACTTTAATGAAACTGGCGATTATATTTATTCGGATATCAAATTGTTCTAGTAGTTTGTTTAACACACTTGATTTTTAAAGATAATTGATTAATTATTAAGCTAAGAAATTTAAAGAGGTTAATGATTGATTTTAAATAAGAAGGATATAATTAATGAATTTGGATCTTCAGATAAAGACGTAGGGTCCACAAAAGTTCAAATAGCAATTCTTTCAAAAAAAATTGAATTGCTGACTAAACATGTCCAAAGTTTTAAAAAAGACACGTCCTCTAGAAGAGGACTGCTCTTAGCGATTGAAAGAAGAAGAAAGTTGTTGAAATATATAAAGAGAAAAGACAAAGATGAATATATCGAAATTCTTTCTAAGCATGGTTTAAGAAAATAGGTTTCGATGGATTCATACAAAAATATTAACGAACTTCTTGCTGGCAAATCTTTTTCTTTAGAAACTGGCAAACTAGCGAAACAAGCAGACGGATCTGTGCTTGCACAAATTGGCGATACACAAGTCCTTGCAACCGTTGTTAGCTCTTTAGATCCAGTAGATGATAACTTTCTTCCTCTTACAGTTAACTACCAGGAAAAAGCTTTTTCTGCTGGGAAAATACCAGGCGGTTATTTTAAAAGAGAAGGTAGACCAACAGAATCAGAAACATTAATATCACGATTAATAGATAGACCGCTTAGACCAATGTTCCCAAAAAACTATAATTTTCCAACGCAAGTTATTATTAGTGTTTATTCGGCTGATAATATAAATCCACCTGATGTGCTTGCTATTACAGCAGCCTCAGCTGCTTTAACAGTTTCAAACATACCATTTGATGGCCCATTAGCTGGTGTTAGAGTAGGGAGAGTCGATAATAATTTAATATGCAATCCTACATTTGAAGAAATAGAAGCATCAGATTTAAATTTTATAATTGCAGGTAGCAACGAAGCAATACTTATGGTGGAAGGTGAGGCAGATACTATACCAGAAGCTGAGATAGTTGATGCTTTAATGTTTGGACATACACATATCAAAGAGATAATTGGTTTTCAAAACAAATTAATCCCCGAAGGTTTAGAAAAAAGAATTGTCATTCAAAAAGAGTTAGATTCAGAATTTGTGAAGAAAATCGAAGATCTAATATCCGAAGATTTACAGAAATCTATTAGAATTCAATCGAAACAGGAACGTAACACCTCCATTGCAAATCTATATACAAGCACATTGAATAATATTTCTGAAGATGAGAATTTTAATGAGAAAGATTTTAAAGAGATATTTGATAATTTCAAAAAAACTTCAGTCAGACAGATGATGATAAATGATAAGACCAGAATAGATGGAAGATCTTTTGCTGATATTAGAAATATTTCATCTGAGATAAGTATTTTGAGTAGAGCCCATGGCTCAGCAGTTTTTACTAGAGGCGAAACACAAGCATTGGTAGCTGTTACGCTTGGTACAAAAGAAGACCAACAAAGAATTGATACTTTACAAGGAGAGGAAAGAAGGACTTTCATGCTCCATTATAATTTTCCGCCATTTAGCGTAGGCGAGGTATCAATGAGACTTGGAACTGGAAGAAGAGAGATAGGCCATGGAGAACTCGCTAGAAGAGCTGTGATGGGTGTAATGCCAGGTCCTGACACTTTTCCATATACTGTAAGAATTGTTTCTGATATTTTGGAATCTAATGGATCCTCGTCAATGGCCACAGTTTGCGGATCATCTTTGTCTTTAATGGATGCTGGAGTACCACTTAGTGCACCAGTTGCAGGTATTGCTATGGGTCTTATTAAAGAAAATGAAAACCATCTGATTTTATCAGATATTCTTGGAGACGAAGACCATCTTGGAGACATGGACTTTAAAGTTTGTGGAACATCAGAGGGAATTACAGCACTTCAGATGGATATTAAAATTCAAGGAATCAGCAAAGAATTACTTCAAGAAGCTCTTGATCAAGCAAAAGAAGGAAGGCTCCATATTTTATCAGAGATGGCTAAGACAATTAGTTCCAAGAAGGAAAACATCTCACCTCATGCACCTAGAATTACAACAATTCATGTTAATCCAGATAAGATCAAAGACATTATAGGCTCTGGTGGTAAAAACATAAAGAAACTAACCGAAGATAATAATGTCAAAATCGACATTGAAGATTCAGGGAAAGTGAATGTCATAGCTATCAACGAATCAGATGCCAAGTCCGCACTGAAAGACATTTCCTATATAGTAAGAGACATTGATGTTGGAGAATTTTATATAGGTAAAGTAAAAAGAATATTAGATTTTGGTGCAATTGTAGGATTGAGCCCAACACTTGATGGACTAATTCATATATCTGAACTAGCAAAAGAAAGAGTTAAAACAGTTTCGGATATCCTTAAAGAAGGTGATGAAGTTTTAGTGAAATGTTTATCTAAAGAAAGAGATGGAAAAATTAGATTAAGCAGAAAAGAGGCACTTGATCAGGATATTGAGAACTTCCGGGAATAAAGACAAGAAAAAAAAGATTGTAATATTAACTGGACCAACATCCAGCGGCAAAACAAATTTATCAATAGAATTGGCTAGAAGATATCAAACAGAGATTATCTCAGCTGATTCAATGCATGTTTATAAAAGTTTTGATATTGGGACTGGAAAACCTTCAAAAAATATTATGAACACAATTCCTCATCATCTTATTGATATTATTCAACCAGACAAAGATTTTGATGCATGGCAGTACATGAAATTAAGTAGAGACGTGATTAATTCGAGCTTAAATGAAAATCTAATAGTTTCAGGTGGCACACAACTATATATAAAATCTCTTTTAGATGGATTAACTTCTGAGTTGCCAAAAGATGATGATTTTAGGAAGACCTTGCAAGACAAACTAGAAAGTAATGGGATAGACCATTTGTACAATATGCTTCTTGAGATTGATCCTGACCAAGCAAAAAAAATAAACAATAGAGATATTCAAAGAATAATTAGGTTTCTAGAAATAAATAAAATAACCCAAAGAAAACCTTCTGAATTATTTAGAGAAGAGAACCGTACTAGTCTAAAGGATTGCCAATTTATTAAAATCGGTTTATCTATTTCAAAACCACAATTAGATGACCTAATTAATTTACGTGTAGATACAATGATATCAGATGGTCTTATTGATGAAGTTAAGAGTCTAGTCGAATTATATGGTGAAGAAATCAAACCTCTACGTTCAATAGGATACAAAGAGATTTGCATGTACTTAAAGGGAGATTTTACTAAAGATGAATCTATAGAAAAAATTAAAACCAATACAAGAAGGTTAGCTAAAAGACAAACAACATGGCTTAGAAAAGATGAAGAAATGGTTTGGTTTGAAAACGTAAAAGCTCTAACAGAGTATTCTGATAAATTTGTATCTAATTGATTATCATTCTAATACCTATAAATACCATCAAGAAACCAAATATAATTTTTAAGTTTTCAGATGAAAGTAAATGAGCAGTTTTTGAACCTAAAAATATACCTATACAAAAAAATATTGCTATTGTTATAGCGGCATTCATATTGATATTTCCTTCTTGATAATATTGATAAGCACCAAAAACAACAACAGGTAGAGTTAGAACAGCCAAAGAGGTACCCTGAGCCATATGTTGAGTAAATTTAGATAATATCACTAACAATGGGACCATCACTAAACCACCCCCTATACCCATGAACCCACTCATAAAGCCTCCGACTATTCCAATTAAAATATATATAATCATTTCACTGACTCCCTGAGACATTTCCCAATATATGTTCTGGTATCTGAAGCAATAGAATTATATGAATCAATTTTTTCAAATCGATTTATGGATTTATCGCACATATTGATTTCCGCATAAATTCTACTCTGTAAAGAAAATATTAAATCATTGATTAGTTTCGAATCAGATTCTGGTATTTTGTCTAAAACTTTTAGAGCCATCTCAGGTTCATTGTTTTCAAGAAAGTAATTTGAAGAAAGTAAAGGTATTAAATAGGACGAACTACTGGATTTGATATCTTTAAAATTATTCATATAAGAACTGACTTTATTTTTATCTTTATAGCTTTCACTGTTGATTAATTTATTTGAGCTCAAATTTATTTCATTCTCAACTGACTCTAAATGATTGAAGTAGAAGAAAATTAATGTTGATCCTATTACAATAACAAATGCTGCTGTTAGCAAATTCTTAAATAAATTTTCCATATAACAATTATACACTTTTATATTAGCTGGAAATAAACTAAGATTTAGAATATATATGACTAATTTATTGGAAATTAAATCTATTAAAATAACTTCTAAAAACAACAACAGTGAAGTTTTATTAAAAGACTCAGATTTTACTATAGAAAAGGGAAAAGTTGTTTCCATTGTGGGTCAAAGTGGAACAGGGAAATCACTTTTTGCATACGCTATAATGGGAAAAGAGTTTATATATAATGCAAAAAAAGAATATAAAATTTTTAAATACAAGGGAAATGAAGTTGATGATCGGCATGAGAGGAATATCTCGTATATTCCCCAGGAACCTTTATCATCATTGAATCCGGTACTAACAATATTTCAACATTTTGAAATAAATTTAAAAATAATTGATAAAAATTTAGATATAAAAGATTACGCAAAACGATTATTAGATGAGGTTGGATTTGATAAAATTGATGAATTGCTAAAAAAATATCCTCATGAACTCAGCGGTGGTATGGCTCAACGAGTACTGATAGCACTTTCTTTGGAAAATAATCCAGAAATGATAATAGCTGATGAAGCCACATCTTCACTCGATGCGGTAAACGAAAAACTTATATTAGATTTATTGGCTCAGATTTCAAAAGATAGAGAACTTACAATACTAATTATTACACATGACCCGAGGATAGTCTCTAATTACTGTGACGAATGCTACCAAATTAAAGATAGTCTATTAAGCAAACTTGATAATGTTTTTCAAATTAACAAGTTGCATGAAAAAAATAAACTTTCAATAGAAAAAGATAATCAATCTATGTCGAAAAGAAATCCAAAACCAAAAGTCGAGCTTATTCAACTAAGTAAATTATTTTTTAAGTTTGAAACAACTAAACACTGGGTCTTGCAAGAATTAAATTTATCTATTAATCGCGGTGAAGCAGTCGGACTAATAGGACTTAGTGGTTCTGGAAAAAGTACCATATCAAAATTAATTACAAAATTATTATTACCCAACAAAGGACAAGTTCTTTTCGAAGGTGAGACTGTAGACTTGATTACAAGAAAAGATTATGCAAAAAAAGTTCAAATAGTTTTTCAAGATTTGTTTGGCTCTCTTAACCCTAAAAAGCGAATTAAGAATATACTTTTAGATTCTTTTTGGAATGACAAAGAGCATTCAACTACTGAAAAAATAAACAAAATTAATGATAGTTTGTTAAAAGTTGGTCTAAACGAAGACATTCTAGATAAAAATGCATCTAACCTAAGTGGAGGCCAAAGACAAAAAATATTGATTTTAAGAGCAGTCTTGTCTAATCCAGAATTTATTGTCTTTGATGAGCCTATGTCATCATTAGATTTAAAATCTCAACTAGAAATAATTAGAATAATAAAAAATTTAATAAAAAATAACAATCTTACAATGTTGTTCATCACTCATGATTTTAGATTAATACAAGATTTGTGCGACAAAGTCTTTGTTCTTTCAAATGGCTCTATAGTGGAAAAAGGCTCAACAATAGAGGTTTTTAAGAATCCTCAACATGATGAGACAAAAAGGTTATTGCAAGTTGTAAAATGATTATATTGACCTATAATACCATTTTATAAGGATACTATTATGGCAACACCAAAAAGAAAAACATCAAAATCTAAGATTGGAAAGAGAAGGAACCACCAAAAAATAGTTTTAAGTGGATTATCTAAAGATAAAAAAACTGGAGAAATTAAGATTTCTCATAGATACAGAACTATAGAGGAATACCAAGCTTCGAGAAAGAATTAATTTTCTGAAATTATGTTAAAACAAGGTGTATTAAAATGTTAGCTCTAGTTTTTCCCGGACAAGGTTCCCAATACGTTGGCATGGGGAAAGATTTATATGAAAATTTTGAAGAAGCTAGATTAACTTTTGCTCAAGCGAGTGAGCGATTGGGAATTGATATGAAAAAATTATGTTTCGAAAGCGAGGATGTTCATTTAACAGTAAATGCTCAACCAGCAATTCTTACTGTAAGTACTGCAGCACATAGAGTCTTAACTTCATTGAAAGATGTTCAACCTTGTTTTGTAGCAGGGCATAGCCTTGGCGAGTATTCAGCTTTAGTAGCTTCCGGGTCGCTTGATTTTGAGGATGCCATTTGGGCTGTTCGAAAAAGAGGTGAATACACTCAACAAGCTGTTCCTCTTGGAGTAGGTGGCATGGCAGCTGTTTTAGGTTTGCCAGATGAACAAGTAAATCAAATTTGCAAGGAAGCTTCAGATAACGATTCTTATGTTGCTCCTGCAAATTATAACAGTATAGGTCAAGTTGTAATATCAG
>Ga0310344_10000651_pt1 | contig 26904 bp, 17 predicted proteins | sample HC15DNA20200_MG_FD_203801 | JGI IMG/M metagenome (GOLD analysis project Ga0310344, IMG submission 203801) | Marine microbial communities from station ALOHA, North Pacific Subtropical Gyre - HC15-DNA-20-200_MG | ecosystem: Environmental > Aquatic > Marine > Oceanic | place: Pacific Ocean: North...
GCATCTATCTTTTCTTCACTTATGCGTAAATCGAGGTAACTGAACGGTATGGGATGGGCATTCGACAGACCGACCCACCAGAAACAAAAAAACGTCGATAATACGACTGCCCGAATCATCCGTTTTCTATGACCAAGACACATCTGATCTATCGCACCTCATCCATCGCTGCTCGAACAGCACCTTCGACCCAGCGCTCGCCGCTCCATCCCCGATGAAGCCGCTTCACCTCACTGGTTATTTGAGACAAAACCTGCTCTACGGAATTTGCTGTAGCCGTGTACTGATTCGCCAAGTCAGTGATCGTTTTAAGATAAAAAATTTGTTGGTCAATTAGCCTGCCATCACCGGACGCACCGTGACTGGGCACTATAAAACGTGGCTGGAGATTCTTCACCCGACCAAGAACATTCAACCATGTCTGAACCTTGGCCTCGGGACTACTAAACACCAGAAAGCGTTGATTCATCACCACATCGCCGGCAAATAAAACCTCATCTCCTTCTACAAACACCATCGTGTCCCCACGTGTATGGGTTGTACCTAAGGCGAGTAGCCTCACGTGAACACCACCTAAATCCAAACTGTGTTCACTCTCAAAGATAACATCCGCATTACGGTAACGAACAAAAGCTAATAACTCTCGAACTAGCGGTGAAAAACTACGAAACCTGACCAACGTGTCCAAACCAAGTTCATCAATATCTTGTTGCTGTGCCTTCGCGCGAAAAACCTTAGCCCCAGCAGGAAAAGCTGCTTCACCACTAGCATGCTCAGGATGATAATGTGTACTTACAACGTATAGGTCTCTCCCAACACTAACCTTTTCTACCTCTCTGAGGATTGTGTTCGCGTTAACAGGACCAAGTCCTGTATCGATAACTAACGTCCCGGTTGAACCCACCACGATACCAACATTCGGAACAAGTCTTGTATCCTGATCCGGAATCAGGTAGACATGATCTGAGATCTTCTCTGTAATGCCATTCTTAACTAGGGCTTCGAGACCAGCAGTTGAATTCTGAATACCTGCAGCGCCAAATTCACCTGCCGTTCTATAGGCGAGTAGAACCACAATGCCAACTAAAACAAGCCTTTTTATCCAGATAGAATGCATGACTTCCCGAAATCAAAAATAGTTTTTAATTAAATCTAATGGCTTCCCATAATGTCTGTATCGAACCAGCTTCTTCTAGGTCTAAAAATAAATATCAACCAAAGATTAAAGACGAAGAATAAACCATTTAGAAATAGAAGTTCCAACTCTCATCACCGATAAAAAAATACACAAAAATTAGACAATTTAGTAGAAATCGTTAACATCTCACTATCGGCAATGTATTCTTTGTTGGAAGGATGGAGTAATACTGTGAGAATCCAATTGCGCCTGCCTAATAAGTTGCTAATTCTTCTGACTGCCGCAATGGTACTGCTTACCTTTTCGGATCAGATGGCAGCAGAAGAATATGAACTTGTCGACCTCGTACAACTACAAAAGTTTGAACAGGTAGAAGAGCTACTTTCAAACAGAGAAGTCGATGTCAATATTCCCCAGGCTGACGGTGCTACCGCTCTAGCTTGGTCAGTTCACTGGAACAATCATGAGCTGACAGCAGAGCTGATTAGACATGGGGCTGACGTGAACTCAGCAAACGAGTTAGGTGTTACCCCACTGATGCTTGCAGCACTCAACGGTAGTAACACAATGGTCAGCTCCTTATTAGACTCCGGGGCCATGGCCCGCATGTCTCGTCCCTCAGGTGAGACAGCATTAATGATGGCGGCGCGCGTTGGAAACACTGAAATCCTTCAATTGTTGACCAAAGCCGGCGCTAATCCGAATGCCTCAACGACTGCTGGTTACACTGCCTTAATGTGGGCGGTATCTGAAGGACATACTAAAGCTGCACAAATTCTCATCGATGCTGGCGCAGCTGTAATCGACGTTCGCACCCACTTTAACCCACCCACTCAACGGACCTATGGAAGTGGTGCTCGAGAACTTGTGCTATTAAGGGAGGGAGAAGCTGCGAACCCTGCAGAATTCCCTCGGGACGGCGATGGAGATCCTCCTCGGACAGTCGGAGGTTTCACTCCCCTTCTGTACGGGGTGCTGGGTGGACACCTGGATACTGTTCGTGTCTTGGTTGCTGAGGGTTCTGATGTCAATGAGGCGTCTCCTGATGGAGTATCAGCATTAATGCTTGCACTTACCAAACGCCATGAGGACCTTGCTCTTTTTCTACTGAACCAAGGCGCTGACCCAAATTATGACCCAAGGGCTAATATGTTAAATTCCAATGAATTTTTAGCTGATGGACAAGACCCTTTAGCGGACACTAATCCTCAACCGTTAGTAGATTTTGCCGGCTACACCGCATTGCACCTTGCGGCGGCAACGAGTCAGCACAACGCACTCCGTACCCTGCTTGAAATGGGTGCCGAACCTGACGCCCGTATGGATCGGCCCAAACGATTTATTAGAGCTTTTGAAATAGGCGTCTTTACTGCACCTGGCGCAGGCCGGATGACCAACGTTGGCTCCACTCCCTTTATGATTGCTGCGAAGTCAGCAGACGCAATCGCCATGCGCATCCTCGCTGATTACGGTGCTGATCCGCTTGCAACGACCACAGATGGCACCACAGCTTTAGCGCTAGCCGCCGGATTAGGAAAAAGAGCCGCAACAGACATTAACTACTATGAGTGGACTGAAACTAAAGCGGTAGACGCAGTACAGGCTGCATTAGATCTTGGTGTAGATATCAATGCAACAAACGAATGGAAAGAGACCGCCCTTCATGGCGCGACATACCATGCCGCAGAAAACCTTATCCGCTTTTTAATTGACAATGGCGCGGACATTGATTCAACAGACTGGGAAGATCAAACACCACTACGAGTAGCTAAAGGGCACATGATCTGTTGTACGACATATGCTGAACATCCGCATATCGCTGAACTACTTTTAGAGCTTGGCGCAGACCCAGAGGCTGGAAAACAGGTTACATTTGGACTATTGGGTTATCACTCCGAAAACAAAGATGACTCACCGAGTCCATCTACGGAGAGCACGTCGGCCGAAGAACGACGCCAATAAGATATAGTGACAACCATGCGAGCCCTACAAAAATTTTTCTATCGTGCTGCCGGTATCATTTTTGTAATCGCTCTTCCTCTGGGTGAAGCCTCTGGAGAAACCGCACAAACGGAAACCGAACATGGGCAAATCATTAAACGGTACTGTGTAGGATGCCATAACCAGCGCTTGCTAACGGGTGGCCTTGCCCTTGACGCAACAGATATTAATGCGGTCGGAGACGACGCTGAAATCTGGGAGAAAGTAGCCCAAAAGTTAAGAGCCCAAACGATGCCACCGGCTGGACGGCCTCGACCTGATCACTCTACTTACACACTATTGGCAAATTATATCGAGAAGTCCCTTGATGCCGAATGGAATTCCCATCCTAATACCGGACGTACAACACTGCACCGTTTAAACAGATCAGAGTACTCGAACGCCGTTCGTGATCTCCTAGGCCTGTCGATTGACGGCCGTGCTCTTTTGCCTGCGGATGAGTCCGGCTACGGCTTTGACAATATTGGAGATGTCTTATCTGTGTCACCCGGTTTACTAGAGCGGTATATACTTGCTGCTGCAAAAATTAGCCGGTGGGCTCTAGGGGATCCTACTCTTCGACCTACGACAGCTTTATACCAAACATCTCCTCTTCTATTGCAGGAGGGCCGGGTAAGCGATGCTCTTCCTTTTGGGTCGCGTGGCGGGCACAGTGTCGATCATTACTTCCCTCTTGATGCCGAATACATTATCAGAGTTCGCTTGGGGCCCGGACGTCGTGGAACCCACAAACTTGATCTTCGACTCAACAAGAAACGGCTGGACCTATTCGATGTTGGCGGCAGAAATCGAGGTCCGTTTGAAACACGCCTCTCTGTGAAGGCTGGTAACCGTGAAATTGGCGCCTCGTTTGTTGGCGGCCTCGAAAACGCATTACCTGTCGACGGTAGTCCACCACGCCCCTCAGTAACGACTTTCGCATATCGGCTGTACGCGAACAATCTTCCAACAGTAGGCTCAATTGAAGTTCTAGGTCCATTTAATGGAACCGTCCCCAGTGAAACAGAAACAAGAACACGCATCTTTTCGTGTTATCCGGCAACAGAAATTGAAGAAACTGGTTGCGCGGAGGAAATTATTCGATCATTGGCGAAGCGAGCGTACCGAAGACCTACCGAAGAAACGGATATCCGTTCTTTAATGTCCTCATATCAGGAAGGTAGGCGGGAAGGCGAAACCTTTGAAGAAGGCATCCGATGGGCAGTTGAATCTATTCTTGTTTCCCCGAAATTTCTCTTCCGCATAGAACGGGAACCTGCAGACATTGATCCTAAGGCGCCTTACAAAATTCATGGCTTGGATTTAGCATCACGTCTTTCTTTCTTTTTATGGAGCAGCATTCCAGATGACGAATTAATTGATCTAGCAGTAAATGGCACATTAAATAATTCTGACATCTTGCGCACACAAATAAATCGAATGCTAGAAGATCCTCGATCACAGGCATTTATTGAAAATTTTGGAGGCCAGTGGCTCTATCTTCGCAACCTGAGAACAGCCGCCCCGGATCCAACACTGTTTCCTGATTTCGACGACAATCTTCGAGAGGCCTTCAGGTCTGAAACCGAGCTATTTTTCGCGGATCAAGTCCAACGCGATCAAAGCGTTCTTGAAATGCTTAAAGCTGACTACACATTCGTAAATGAGCGTCTTGCAGAACATTACGGCATGCCTAATGTGTATGGGAACCATTTCCGCCGCGTCAACTATCTGGACAAACGACGCTCGGGTTTACTCGGCCACGGCAGCCTATTAACAGTGACGTCTTATCCACATCGAACGTCTCCTGTTGTGCGCGGAAAATGGTTATTAGAAAATTTACTTGGTGCACCACCACCGCCGCCGCCGCCCGATGTGCCTGGCTTTCCAGAGCGTGGCGAAGGAGACGAACCTACGACCGTACGGGAACGACTAGAGACACATCGAGCTAACCCAGCATGCGCAAGTTGTCACGCACCAATGGATCCGCTTGGATTCGCACTTGAAAACTTTAATGCCGTCGGACAGTGGCGTGCTAAAGATCCAGTCGCGGATGCAGTTATAGAGAGCTCGGGCACACTTCCTAACGGAGTCCAATTTTCTGATGTCGCAGGTTTTCGAGATGCTCTTCTTGAAGAACCTTGGGCAGGACAATATATCTCAAATATTGCCTCCAAATTGTTGACATACGCTATGGGTCGGGGAGTAGAGTATTACGATAAACCAGCGGTTAGAAAAATCGTAGAAACCGCTAAGGATGAAAATTACAGCTGGTCAGCGATTATTCGTGGCGTAGTAAGTAGCGCACCGTTTCAGATGAGAATGCCAAGGAGTTCAGATTCTTCGGATGGCAACAATTGAGACCGTTAATGTTCTTTAATTTTAATTAAGGAAACGCTAATGATCATAACAAAAAAATTTTTACCTCGGCGAACGCTTCTTAAGGGATTGGGTGCGAGTTTCGCATTGCCTTTTTTAGATAGCATGGTGCCTGCAATGTCAGCCTTGGAAAAGACTGCCGCTCGTCCTATTCGTCGTCTCGGCGCTGTATATGTCCCTAATGGAATGGAAATGCGCCAGTGGAAACCTGCCGGAGATATTAAGAACTTTGAATTTTCAAGAATACTAAAACCACTTGAGCCATTGCGAGAACACGTGAATGTTTTAAGTGGCCTCGCCGACAAACCAGCCATTCCCCGTGAGGGGGAAGGCGTCGGAGATCACGCTAGAGCAGCATCAACGTGGCTGACTGGAGTCCATGTCAAGAAAACTGAAGGTCCTGACATTAGAGCGGGTGTATCACTTGATCAGTTGGTTGCAAGAGAACTCGGTAAAAACACACAGCTATCATCCCTTGAGTTAGCTCTTGATTCAGTCGAGGTATTAGGCGCATGTGACCAAGGTTATAGTTGCGCATATGCAAACACCATTTCTTGGCGAAATCCGACCACCCCACTTCCAATGGAAAATGACCCTCGGGCGGTTTTTGAGAGACTCTTCGGAGCAGCTGATAGCACAGACGCCAAAACAAGGGCTGCTCGTTTAAAAGAAGACCGCAGTGTTCTCGACTTCGTGAACGCTGAAGCAAACGCTCTCAAACAGTCTCTTGGCAATAGCGACAGTCACAAGTTGAACCAATACCTAGACGCTGTTCGAGACGTAGAAAGAAGGATTCACACTGCGGAACAGCAGGTAGATAGAGAGATGCCAATCTTTGAGCAACCACTCGGAATCCCGTCAACATTTAAAGAACATGCGGAGTTGATGTACGACCTATGGGCATTGGCTTTTCAGACCGACCTTACCCGTGTAGGTACTTTTATGATGGGCAAAGAGGTAACGGGAAGATCTTACCCAGAAATTGGCGTTTCAAGCGGTCATCATGGGGTGTCACATCATCAAAACGATCCTAAACAACTTGAAGCACTCGCAAAAATCAACAACTATCATGTGCAGATGTTTGCATACTTTCTGGACAAGCTTCAGAACATTCCAGATGGCGATGGTTCACTCTTAGACCACACAATTCTTCTTTATGGAACTGGGATTAGTGACGGAAACCTTCACTTTCATCTTGATTTACCAATGGTCGTTGCGGGTGGCGCCGCGGGTCATCTTAAAGGTGGCCGACATCTCCAATATCATGATGATACGCCTTTAACGAACCTGTACATGGCCGTCTTGGATAAACTTGGAATACCTGTCGACAATTTTGGAGACAGCACCGGAAAGATTGACTACTTGACGGACATTTAAGACTGGAAATACTTAATAGTCCTCAGGAGGCTTAGACATTTTAATTGGCCTCTTTCTTAGCTCACGTTTCATTTAATTTCTAGGCTGCGCAGGTAATTTACGACATTCCAAATATCTTCATCGGGAATAACTCCCCGATATGCGTCCATCACAAAGTCTGGCCCTATACCCTCTCGAATAACAGAAAATTGTTCGCCGTCACTCGATCCATGTTGCCATACCTGATCAACAAGGTTTGATGGCCGCGCTCCATATGCCGCAGTCCCGGAAGCCAAAGGCCCGTCTCCCGCCCCTCTATCACCGTGACATCTCGCACACGTATTTTCGTAAACAACTGAACCTGCGTTAATGGATTCCTCGCTTGAAGCGACAGGATTCCGCAACAATCGTGCCTCCGGATGATCATGTGGCGCTGATAAATGCCTGGTCGGATCAAGCTCTCGCAACAAACCTGCGGTATCCTCACGCACCAAATTTTCTCCAGCAATTCCCTCTCTGTAAACTGCCAAAGCAACCGGTGCCTGGCCTCGTTGATTTTTGGCGTGAATATCCGCTCCGTGTTCTACGAGCAACTGAATAACGCTATTCATACCGTGTGTAGCTGCTCCGTGCAAAGCCGTATCACCCGTACTACTTACCGCCTTAACGTCACCACCTAGCTCAAGAGCCAACTCGACTGTCTGATGCGTCAGCCGTTCTTCCAGAAAAGGTATACGTGATCCTAATTCGGCTGACGCAACAGGATTGTAAGAAGAAAAATCACGTCGATCTGTTATAAAGGCACTGCCACCGCCACGTCTATAGCCTAGACCAGCCGCCACCATGAGTGGCGTCATCCCATTGAGGCTTGGCTGGTCAACATCTGCGCCAGCATCCACTAAGACCTTCATCATGTCGGTCTCGAGAAACTTCGCGGCCAACCAATACGGAGTAGCACCGAGCCATCGATTCATGAGCGCAAAATCGTGACTCCAGCGTCGTACTGGCGTGGGCTCTATTACCCTAGCATTTGGATCCGCCCCATGCTTTAAGAGCTCCTTCACTAAGACCGTTCCCTTCACAGGATCCTGATTATCTCTTCCGCGATCTCTTAGATCTCCACGAAGCACTGCAGCGTGTAAAGCAGTGTATCCAAGTGGAGCCACATTCGGATCAACACCGCGCTCAAGCAGAAACTTGACTAACGAACCATGTCCACTATGTGCCGCAATCACCAACACAGTGTTTCCATCAGCCATGGTGTCATTCGCATCAGCACCAGCATTCAACAATAATTCCGCAGACCGAATATCCCCAGATCTCGCAGCAAACAATATCGCTGTACTTCCGCCAATAGCGACCTCCTTGAGAGGGATACCAGCAGACGCCGATCCAGCTGAACGACTTCCACCCATGTTGTAGACACGGGTTCTCACTTCTGACCGTGCATGAACATCAGCATCATTTTCTAATAACTTTGCAACGACCCCAGAATGCTTGTTTGCCACCGCCCACATTAGCGCCGTCTGTCCTCTAGTCGACTCCCTTGCATTAACATGGGCTCCATGTTCCAACAACTGATGAACAGCCATACTGCTACCCGCTCTTGACGCAGTCATCAGGGGAGTCTCTCCACTCGGCACACTTGAATTCGGGTCGGCTCCCGCCAATAATAATTTTTCAACCAAAGAGTTATTTCCCGCCTGACAGGCCATAAACAATGGTGTTACGCCAAGATCATTTGCCACATCAACATCAACATTATGGGCAAGCAACAAGTCAACCATCTCACTGTTTTCCCAGTAGACAGCCCAGTGCAAAGCAGTTGCGCCATCTCCTTGAGGTAGATTCGTATCAGCACCAGACTCGATTAAGGTTCTAACCTCTTCAAGACTTTCAGCACGTGCAGCATCAACAACTTCCTGAGAAGCCTGAACCACATCTGCTATCAAGGTAAAGAGAGTCAGCCCGATAATGCAAACAATTGAAGATTTCATGCAAACATCTGTCTTCTTATTGGCACATGACAAGATAAGGTAAAAGAACATTTACACTGAAAGATCAAGGCGTCCGTTACTGTCATGCAGCGAATCCATTTTCATTCCTAATTTCTCTAGAACACTAAGGTGCAGGTTTGCCAGTGGCGGTTCGTCTGAGCACCGCAAATGACGGCCACCTTTGAGTGCCCCCCCTGCCCCCCCCACGAGAACTAGTGGAAGATTCCAAGGTTGATGGTCTCCTTCACACATGCCAGCGCCATAATAAAGCAACACCTGATCAAGCAGAGAACCGTCACCATCGGGTGTGTTTTTTAAACGATCTAAATAATATGCAACTTGCTCCGCATGATGGATATTTATATTTACCAGCTGCCTCTGACTTTCGTCGCTATGTTCATGCGAAAGAGGATGATGTCCTCCTGGAGAACCAATTTCAGGGTAAGTTCGGCTACTAAATTCCCGCCCAACCATAAATGTAATGACTCTAGTAAGGTCACTTTGATAGGCCAACACCTGTAAATCAAACATAAGCCGCGCGTGCTCTGAGAAATTGGCAGGCACACCGGCAGGCTGATCGAATGCTGGTATTTCTCTAGATAGCTGCTCTTCGGCTCTTTGGATGCGACGTTCAATATCGCGAACTGACTCAAGATACTCTGTCAACTTACTGGCATCAGCCGGCCCGAGATCGCGCTTCACCTCATCAATTTTTTCTGTTACTGAATCCAATAAACTTCGGTTGTTTCTTAATCTAAGAGCTCGACTCTCAGGATCCGTCGTTCCGCCATCACCAAACATTCGCTCAAACAAAACACGGGGATTATGTTCCATTGGTAACGGCGTTGTAGGACCTCTCCACGAAAGAGTGTGGCTGTAAGTGCAGCTATAACCTCCGTCGCATGTTCCAGCCCCTTTATCCCCAGATTCTAGAGATAATTCCAAAGAACCCAACTGAGTCTCTTGGCCAAGTTCATTTGCAAGTAGCTGATCAATAGAAATGTCTGCCCTAAAATCACTTCCTTCTTGCCCGAATGGCCTTGGAATTGCACCAGTCAAATACTTTGTGGCACACCGACCATGAACAGCGCCACTCTTGGCCGTCAACCCATTCACATTCTGGGTTAATCCTGAAACCACTAAAAGATTTTCACGAAAGGGCTCTAAAGGTTTAAGAATAGGGGTAAAGTCAAACCCAAAACCATCTGTCTGTGGTGTCCATTTATCGATCACGACACCATTTGGGACGTATACAACACCAAAGCGCTGGATCGGTTTTGCCGCAGTTTTTGTCAGCGCCGTCAGAGCGGGAATCATGCTATCCAGCAAAGGTAAAGCTACCGTGGCGCCAATTCCACGCAGCACTGTCCGCCTAGAGAGATTTCTCTTTGTAACAAACATTATTCAGCTCTCCGCATTTGAAAAGGAACACTATCAACTATTTCCAGAATAACAGAAGACCACTTGTAATCGTCACTCGCCGCGCGTTCGGTAATATTCCGAATGACGGGGTGGTCATAAGATTCAATTCCTCTTCCTAACGCATAAATAAGTAACTTCTCAGTAAATGTTTCAACAAACTGCTCCTGACGTGCGACTAACGCCTCACGAAGCTCAGCAGGCCCGTCAAATCCTGTTCCATCAGGAAGTACACCTGACGCATTAATCGGAGAACCGGCATCATGCGTTCGCCACTCTCCAACGGCATCAAAATTCTCAAGCGCAAAACCTAATGGATCCATTGGGGCATGACAACTGGCACAGACAGGACTCTCCCGGTGTTGAGCTAATCTTTCCCTTACAGTTTTCGGCTCACCATTTTCACCGCTATCTGGCAACCCTGGTACATCAGCTGGAGGAGGAGGTGGAGGTGTTCCTAAGATATTTTCGAGCACCCATAGCGCCCTCAGCACCGGTGAGGTGCGATTGCCATAAGACGTCACAGACAAAATACTTCCATGTCCAAGCAATCCACCGCGCCGCTCATCAGGCAACGTAACGCGCCGAAATCTACTACCGAAAACACCTGCTACTCCATAATGTTGCGCGAGACGCTCATTTAAGAAGGAATAGTCAGCTGTAAGCAGATCAACCACGCTCTTATCCTCGCGAAACTGACTCTCCACAAACAGTTCCGTCTCTTTCCTAAAAGCCTCACGAAGATTTTCATCGAATCGTGGAAACAGATTCGGATCAGGCACCAAGCCTTCTACGTTTCGAATAGACAACCACTGGCCAGCAAAATTCTCTACAATCGCATCCGCACGAGAATCCGCTAGCATTCTCTTTACCTGTTCGTGGAGCATCGATTGATCAGATAATCCACCACTCGCCGCGACTCTCAAAAGCTCTTCATCAGGAATACTACTCCACAAAAAAAAGGACAACCTTGAAGCGAGTTCGAGACCGCTAAGTTTGTACGAGTCGCCCGATGGAACCATTTCGGGATCCCGCTCTATCCTAAACAAGAATTCTGGATCTATTAATATGCGTTCGACGGCTGCCCTGACTCCATCGTCAAAAGAACCGCTCGCACGCCCCTTCTCAAAAAATGTCATAAGAAGGTCGACATCGACATCTCTCACTGGTCGGCGATAAGCACTGCGGATAAGCTTAGAAAAAATATCATGGGCACATGATTCTTCGGATTGAACATTAGTTGGCCGACATACAAAGATTTTGTCTCTGGACGCTGTTTCCCCAAGACCCGTCGCGTTGTACGGTCCGTCAATTGACACGCTCTCAAGTCCTGGTCCCTCTGGTCTCGGAGAAACATCCGTCAACTCAGTCACCGTCGCACCATATTCTCTCAATCTAGGTTGTAGAATGCCTTCCTCTTCCCACGTTTTATTGACGAAAGCCACGCCAAGAACATGGGCACCCGCATCGACACGCACTCGAAATTCAAATCCTGCGTCGGCGCCGGTGTAATAGTCATCCCAATCCTGAGTAGGATAACCAGCCCCTCCGGCAGCCATAAAAGTCCCTGAAAAACTCAGCGGAGCAGGTTTACCAGGTGCCGCACCCCCGACATTGAAAAGTGCGACACGCTTACCAGACAAACGAACTTCAAGGTCGTGTGATTCTTCTAAATTCACTATATATTCATAAACACTGCGTTTTAGCCTTACCTTAATGTCGTATTCTCCACTCAAGGGAAATTGATGCCGAATCGCTACGCCTCCTCTAGAACCAAACGGAAGAAGCTCACTCATCCGATCGTTCTGAGTCATATCGATAGGAATTACATAGTTTCGAGAAGTAAAGCCTGGCCCAATCGTTGCATCACCGACAGCGAGACGACTGATACGGCGAGCTGCTGTCATGTATCGCTCCATCAACGCCGGGGACAATGCCAAAGTGCCCGCTAAATTATCAAATCCGTGACCAGCAATATCGGCAGGAAGAAGATCAAGATCCTCGACATCCAGGGATAAAAGGTCTCGTATAACGTTGATGTATTCAGCCCGATTTAGTCGGTGAGTCGGCACTCTCCCAGGATTAGGATTACTCGCAGCGGCAGCATCTAGAGAATCTTCAAGCCAATGCTGAAGTTCTCGATAAGCAGTCGCATCTGGACGGGGGCGCCCAGCTGGAGGCATCATGTCGCCTTTTAATTTCTGAACAACCGACTCCCATTTATCTGAATTTGTTCCTACGTCGGAAAGGCTTAACAAATCCAGAGCCAATCCACCCGTCTTCAACCGTTCATTGTGACAAGTCACACAGTAACGATCGATTACGGCCCTATGCTCCGCCGCTGTGGAGCTCTGTTCAGCCTGAGATCGTTTCTCTGAACGGGAAACCTCACCCGAGCTGGCCAGAGGCCGCTGTTGATACGATACTGCAGCGAAAAGCAGTACAAATATTCCTAGCAGATCTTTTAAGCGCAACATTACACCTCAAACAAGCAAAACTCTTTCTTTAGTTTGCTCCGGCACCATCCACCGCCACGTTGCCGTTTGGTTTGAACGCTGCAAGACCAGGTCCCGTAAAATTTCCAAGCGTAAACCATAAGGCGCCACGTGGACCTCGATCAATTTTTGGCGTGTGCGCTCTAATCTCAGGAAATGGGTAATACACAAACTCGGTCGTCTGCTGATCGAACTTTACGAGCGAGTTATAAATCATATTTTCAATCCAGAGATTATTATCTTCGTCGGGCCATATTTCATATGGATTCCCGTCTTTCAGTGGCAGCTCATATTCAGTTATTTCATTAGTCACAGGATCAATTTTAGTAATCGCGTTACCATAAAAATGGGCAGCCCAGATCTTTCCATTCGAATCAATCGCAGGCCGACGGGCCGGATTCGACATCGGATACGACTTCCATTCTCCAGTTTCCTGGTTATACATTAAAGTCGCTGGTGTGTGGAGACCGACGGCCCAAACACGGTCAAGACGGTCAACAAGAATTCCGTACCCACTGAACCCCTTAAGCGGTTCCCACTCTGTAAACTCCTTAGTGTTAGTATCAAAACGTCCAATCACTCCTGCTGACGCAAAATAGGTATACCAAATGTTTCCTCGAGAGTCGGCCCAAGCGCTATGAGGCCCTCCACCTGTTACAGGCATCCTGTACCGTTTCTGTTCACCGGTCTCAGGATTAAGTTCCCCAAGGTGATCACCTGAAAGTTCTACCCAGTAAACCATCCCGTCAAACTCGAGAATGCCATGGGGAGTGACATTAATGTTTTCGTCGTTTTCAATCCAATACTCTGTTGTACGAGTTTCATAGTTCCGGTCGTCGGTATCAACACGAATGATGGAATTCGAGCCGTTTCCAGAGACCCAAATAACACCGGGGTTCGCTATGCTGGCAAACGCACTGTGAACTGACCACGACGGTGGCGGCCCATTAACCTCTTTGCGAGGCCCACGATTAAATTCATATTGAATATAGACGGCTTTTGAAAGAGCTGCCTCATCTCGAACGACTGGATCGAGCAACAAGTCGCGTTGGGTCGAACCCGGACCAAAGTTATCGGCCAAATACTTAATAATAAGTTCTTTCTCTTCCATTGACACAGTGTCATACGTCAGCTGCGGAACGCCGACGGCCATGTTTGCGACCTGTCCATCAACATCAAACATACGATTAACGGCGCGCCGCCAACCCGCTTCATTCTTAACTCCACGGTTATGAAATGCGGCCGGGCCATGACAACCAAAACAATTCTGCAACATTAAATCCCTAGCAGGATCCGGAGGATAGAGCTCATCAAAATCTACAAGCAGCGCACCATCTGCATTAATCTGACTACCTCCATAGTTTGCACGAGCTTCCGCCGCACCAGCGCCAGCCCCTTCAGCCGCAACAGGTCCCGTTGAAGTCAGAGCAAGATCAACGGTAGCAGTTGCACCTTCATTGACTTGGGCCATCTTCACCAACGGTTCAAAACCGGCTTCTACAACTTGAACTTCGTAGGGACCAGGAGGTAAATTAAATATCTGATACCGACCATCTAATGTGTACACGGTGTAGGCAACATGCCCGACCGTATCACGTGCTTTGACTCTAAATGCCTGCACCTCACCTTGGTTTACCGTCACACTCCCAGAAATAACACCAGTCGCCTGGGCAAACACCTGTTCCTGATTAAGCGTGATCAACGCTACAAGGACTAAGAGTAATATTGGAATAGATTCATTGATTCGAAAATGACGCAATTTCATACCGTCGCCTCCCTCGGACACTCACCAAATCGTTGCAACCTAGTTAACAATCTAAAAATCTAAAACCCATAGGTTTAATTGTCTCAATAAATTGGTTCTTTCTATCAGACATATTACATCAATATATAGCAATCCGACAGGCGCAATTTGCCTTTTGAGTTACTGATTTTCATACGCTTATTGTCTCAAGGCTTTACTCGAAGCCGTTCAAGTTCAATCTTTGCAATTTCATTCTCTGAATCAACATTTAAGGCTTCTCTATAATCGTCAGCAGCGCGGCCAAGTTCGCCACGAAGCCGATGGACCCTCGCTCTTTCAATCCAAGCTTGAACTGATAGAGGTTCCACGTTAATAGCTTTCGAAAGAGCATCAAACGCGAGCCACAATTGGCCGTGGCTCAAAGATTGTCTAGCAAGTAACCTCAACTGAGCAGCATTTTCACCAGCCAACCCAAGAGCTCCTCTGAGATTGGCAAAAGCGCGGCCTACATCACCTGTGCGCATCTGAACGACCCCAACCATAAAGCGTGCCATAACATGCGTTGGCGAACGTTTTACAACGCGCTCAAAAGCATCAAGTGCTTCACCAAACATAGACATTTCAAGAGCGATTTCACCAACATTATAAAAAGACTGAGGATTCGTCGGATTCAGTTCTGCAAGACGTTTATATTGCATCAAAGCTGTCTGGAAATCACCTATTTGGCGTGCCGACCGTGCCGCCAACTCAAGATCAGCCTCAAAGATGCCCTCGTCCTCAAGAGAGTCTAATAGGTGATGTAAATCTGTTTGAGTAATTTGCCCCCGAAACAATCGTCGCAATCGATTCTGACCATCAAATACAAACGTCGACGGTAAAGCCATCGTTTCTTCAGTGCCAAAAAAATTAGCGAGCACATTGTCGTCTATTAAGAACTGCGAATACGGAATCATATGCTTTTCGAGCATTTCATTAACTGAGACCAGATCGTCAAGTTCAACACTTACACCAACAAAATCTACTTGATCCTCATAGGTTGCCGAGGCTTCTACAAGCTCAGGCAATTCCACGTTACAGGGGGCACACCACGGTGCCCAAAAATTAATCACCGCAGGCCTATCGCCGGCCAGTTCAGTGATCTCACCATCAATCCTTTTAGCTTTAATCAATTTTGAAGGATTCCCAATAAATTGAGGCCGACTGCTCTCTGGCCAACGCGGAAGTGATGTCGTTCTTAGGTTGTGATTACCTTTTTGGATGTGAATTAAACGATCCACAGGGAGATTAGTCCAGCTTTCCTGACTCCCATCAGGCCACTCTACGGACAGCACGTCAATTAAATCAACATTTCCAATCCCAAAATGAATATCCATCGGGACTTGAGTCTGAAATCCTTCAGTTATCTTGACAAAATCTCTGTGAGACACACCACCTGCTGTAAGTGTCACAACCGCAGCCAATCCGGTGCGATTAAACTTCGTAGATGAAAGTCTAACTCGTGCAAAACGATGTAATGTCTGATTATTGCTCTCTGTCGTATTCTCAAGAAGACGAAGACCGCCAAGTGTCAGAAGCGCCAGATCTAAATCACCATCCCCATCAATATCGACAGGCGCAGCAGACCTTCCGTCATGTTCGAAGTCTAAGCCGAACACATAACCCATGCGAACAAATTCAACATCACCTGCACCTAAATTATAAAAAAACTGATCCCGTTCATACCCACTGAATGACCCACGAAATTCACGCCGTTCCTCTAACTGCACGTCCGTAAAATCGACAGCCTCCTCGAGTGCATCAGCGTCAGCGACAACCTGTCGCCAAAACAAAGTTCAATAGTCTGGGGTTTCAGGATTACTATGGCTGGTATTTCCATTTGTAACAAAAAGTTCCTTGTCTCCGTCATTATCAATGTCAAGAAATAAGGAAGCCCATGCCCACCCCGCCTCGTTGATGGATAGTTTTGAACCTAATTCAACCCACTCGCCAGTTTCAGCCGAAAGCTCAAACAACTGATTACCTCCAGCTAGGTGCTCTAATCTCCGCTGCATGGGCGCGCCCAATGAATCTGTTAGGTCAATGACTCGGCTACCTGCATGGGAATACATATTGGAAAGATAAAGACCCCAAAAACCGTCATTATTCCAATCAGCTATGGTCATACCCATCGTGTTACTGGAATTAAGCGTAAACGGATGCGACTCAAGCGATTGAAATATCCCGGTTCCGTCATTATCCCAAAGCCTGTTACGTCCATAATCATTACCCTCAAAAATGTCGACATCACCATCTCCATCAAAATCAAACACACCAGCCACATAGGTGTACCGACTGCCGAAAATCCCTCGCTTCTCCGATTCTTCCGTAAACGAAAGATCACCCTGATTTATGAACAAGAGACTTCTGGCACCATCACTGGCATCAACACGATTGAATTGCCCTGGCTGTCTCGACTGATCCGTCTCATACCCCGCTATCAATATGTCCAAAAGACCGTCCCCATTGACGTCGGCAACCGTCATCGGTTGGGCATCCATACGCCTGACATCCTCTCGGTTATCAAACTGCAAGGCATTAGGCAAAAAGAGCCACTCCCCTTCTCGTCGAGTGTAAATGCCAATAAAACCTTGTCGACCTCTATAAAGCACTCGATTTCCAACCAACTCTTCAAACCCGTCACCGTCAAGATCAACAAAAAGGACCTGCGACGGAATCAGACGGTTATCATCAAATGGCAAATCTTCTCGAGAGAAACCACCTTTGCCATCATTAAGAAAAAGCACGCCCTGGTTCATTGCTTCCGTTACGAGAACATCCCAGAATCCATCATGGTTCCAATCAACAACGCCAAGACTTGAATCAACCAAACTTGAACGGGTATCGACGATATCCTGTCTCAACTCTTCATTAGCCCGAGAACGATTAAAGTGAAACCCAACCGCATCGGTAATATCTCGAAATATTACCCTCGAATTTTGTGCCCATGAACCTTCTCCAAAGGCGAACCTATCAAACTGCCATGAACCCTCGTCTCCCAAAATTACCTCTGCAGTCACTGTGGCATTGAAGACCGCTCTAGCTCCACCCACATCAGGTCCGCCAAGTTGGAAATGAGCTTTCATAAAAGCCCGTTTTTGACTCTTATGACTTCGAAACTCAAACACCTGCCACGAAAGTCGTTCCACAGATGTCCATGCTCCAACCTGTTCACGAATCCGTTCCACAAAAACATTTTTACTCACCCACTGCAAGCTATCTTCTGAGATCAATCGGACCGAAATTGAACCTTCCTCAATATGACGTCCATCACGCTGAGCAGGAAAGGTGCCCCAAAATTTTGTCGACAACCCTTGAGCTACGCGAACCCAATCGAATGATCGAATGCCATCAAAAAATGTCTCGTCCAACTGTTCTTGAACAATCTCAAGTAACGACTCTGAAACTTCAATATCAGTAACGAATGTTTTCGGTGGATCAACCAGGAATTCTTGAGGCACTTGGCTAGAAGCAGATAAACCTATCGCAACAGACAGAAAACCAACGAGATGCATAAAAAAAACACCGATGCCTGTCCGTTCCCGTAAGAGTTTCATTATCTTTTCCGAAAAGGTCTAATGGGAGTATAGCGAAGCTCCCCTTATATCGATATGATACAGAGTATGACTAATCGCCTTTTGGCAATATTTATACTGGTTTTCGTATTTGCAGCTTTGTTCTCAAATAACAAGAACACTGTATCTGCCCAGTCCGAAAACGGCTCCGGATGGACTGCTCCAAAGACTCCTTGGGGAGATCCTGACCTTCAAGGCCTGTGGAATAACGCCACGACTACGCCACTTCAGCGCCCAAAAGACCTTGGAAATAAAGCTTTTCTAACGGATGAAGAAGTTATCGAACGAGACCAAACTGTGGGAGAAGCCAGAAATACTGACCGTGAACCTAGAGCTGGCGATCCTGGGACTTACAACGAATTCTGGTGGGAAAGAGGGAACACCGTCGCCAATAATCGTACTTCTCTTATCTTTTCAACTGATAACGGTCGCCTGCCTGCCCTATCATCACAAGGCGTAATAAGAGCAAATAAGCGACAGCAATGGCGAGATAATCGTGGTGAATACGATTCCTATATCGATCGTCCATTAGCCGAACGATGCATCATTTACCGTGGTATTCCGGCCTTTCCAACTGGATACAACAATAACTACCATATCGTTCAGACATCTGATTACGTGGCAATTCTCCAAGAACACATCCATGAAATTCGCCTAATCCCTCTTGATGATCGACCTCACCTCCAGGAAAACATTCGTCAGTGGCTCGGCGATTCCAGAGGGTACTGGGATGGCGACACACTCGTTGTTGAAACAACAAACTTCTCTGAACAGGCATTAATCCGAGGGATCCAAGGAGATCCATCTGAATCACTGCATGTCATTGAACGTTACAAACGGGTTAGTCCCGATATGATTGACTACGAATTTACAGTTACTGATCCAACAACTTGGACTGAACCATGGTCCGGTTCACTTCCACTAACGGCCTTTGAAGGCCCCATGTATGAATATGCTTGCCACGAAGGCAATTACGCACTCGAAAACGTGCTGGCAGGTGCACGTGCACAGGAATAGACTCGCTGACACACCGAAGGCTAGGAGTAATTCGTGAATCGTTACCAGCTTTATATCATTACGTTAAGTTTGGCAGTTATCGCCCTCTCGCCCCCTCTTAACGGACAAGAGTATCTACCTCTTTCCACGGAAAATGGAGACTGGCCTAGCTATGGAGGGGATACAGGACATACTCGCTACTCGCCACTCGCCCAAATTGATGCGTCAAACTTTAGCGAACTAGAAGTTGCCTGGCGATTCAAAACAGATAACCTGGGACCAGGGCCAGAGTTCAAACTTGAAGGAACACCGCTCGTGGCAGGCGGCGTGCTGTACGCTACCGCCGGAACAAGAAGAGCCGTCGTAGCTCTTGACGCAAGCACGGGGGAACTTCTTTGGGTGCACAGTGAGCATGAAGGAAAACGGGCAGAATCGGCTCCTCGATTACTATCTGGTCGCGGTTTGTCATACTGGACTGACGGTACATTAGAACGCATCCTATATGTCACTCTTGGTTTTCGACTAGTGGCTCTTGATGCAAAAACAGGTGCCCGCGTCAACAACTTCGGCAATGACGGCATCATTGATCTGAAGGCTGCAGCAGTTATTGGCGAAAATAGACAAATCGATCTAATAACGGGAGAAATCGGACTACACGCAACACCTACCGTGGCCAGAAATGTCGTCATCGTCGGGGGTACATTTGCCGATGCTCCCGCACCAAAGACTCACAACAACACAAAGGGTTTAGTGCAAGCCTTCGACATTCGTACCGGTACGCGTTTATGGACCTTTAACACTGTTCCCGGACCCGGTGAGTTCGGATCGAATACCTGGCTTAATGATTCGTGGGGTATCAACGGTAACAATGGTGTCTGGACTCAAATATCTGCTGATGCAGAACTCGGGCTCGTCTACCTTCCTGTGGAGACACCCTCAGGCGACTACTATGGTGGCCATCGCCCAGGTGACAATTTATTTGGTGAAAGTCTTGTTGCAGTAGATTTGATGACCGGCGAGAGGAAATGGCACTTCCAGCTAGTTCACCATCCCCTCTGGGGATTTGACATGGCAAGTCCCCCGATCCTAGCTGACATTACAGTTAATGGAACGGACATTAAGGCCGTCGCACAACCTGGAAAACAGGCATTCTTGTACGTTTTCGATCGTGAAACCGGCGAACCAGTCTGGCCAATCGAAGAGCGGCCAGTTCCTCAGGGCGATGTTCCTGGTGAATGGTATTCACCTACACAGCCCTTCCCAACAAAACCACCTGCCTATGATCGACAAGGCTCTTCCATTGACGACCTTATTGACTTTACTCCGGAATTGAGGGCTGAAGCGATCGAGCTAGTTTCACGTTACAAACTGGGTCCCATATTTACTCCGCCGGTAATTAGTAAGGCAGATGGCCCTATCGCGACACTTGGTCTCGGTGCTGGAAGTGGAGGAACAAACTGGCCAGGTGGCGGTTACGATCCAGAAACCCACATCATCTACATTCCATCAAGAACCGGATTTTATTCATGGGAACTTATTTCACCACCCGATTCAGATATAACGGATATGCGATTCGTTAAAGGCACAGAAAAACGGGGTGTCGGGCATGGAGGACTTCGGGATTTAAATGTACGTGGCTTACCGTTAGTTAAACCTCCTTACGGACGTCTCTCCGCAATCGATATGGACCGAGGTGAGATTCTTTGGCAAACGCCACACGGAGACACGCCCGATCGCCTTAAGAACCACCCTGCGCTGGCAGAACTTGATATTCCGAGAACCGGAGAGTCATGTATTCACCTCATCGGTCCACTAGTCACAAAAACTTTAGTCGTTATGGGTGAATGCAGCTATCACCGAACTGAGGCTGGCCGAGGGGCGATGCTCAGAGCGTACGACAAAAAAACTGGGACGGAAGTCGGGCAGGTATTTATGCCGGCCCCACAATCCGGATCCCCTATGACGTACCAAGTCGACGGTCAACAATATATTGTTCTCGCCATTAGTGGGCGCACGTATTCTGGGGAATACATCGCCTTTAAACTACCGTCATAACGTTGAACAAGATTTTTAAAATGTCGGCGTAAGACTGATACTTGACACAACAAACATATTACTCTGCGGTTCCATGCATAAATTTTTGTACGCGACGTCCATCCAATGTGTCGCCGACAAACAGGTTGCCGTGCGAATCAATAGCCAGACTGTGAGGAGACTCTAATTGGCCAGCCCAACGACCGCGACGCCCAAATGAAGACACAGCCTCTAATGTGTCTCTCCTCAGAGTGTGTATGCGATGCGAACCTCCGTCGGCAAGAATGATGAGACTTTGCTCGGGATCGGTCGAAAATCCAATATCCCAAGGAATACCGCCCGTCGTCCCGTCTCCAAGCGTCGCTTCGACCAACGCTTCCTTGACGAACGTGCCATCTTTTTCAAAAATCTGTATGCGCTGATTCCCTCGATCGCAGACGTAGATCAACCCATCTGCAGAACCAATTACACAGTGCGGAGTATTAAACTGTTCTGGTAACGGATCCCCTCGACTGAAACGGGGTTGCGACCCGTCGACTGGCACGTTACCGGACCCTCCCCAGTGTCGCCGATACTCCCCAGTATTCGCATCAAATACAATGATGCGGCGATTCGTGTACCCGTCACTGATAAAGACTTCCTCAGTTTCTTGATCAACATAGATATCTGTTGGCTGTCCAAGATACTCGGTGCTGCTATTCCCGTCAGTCCCCATACCGAAATCGCCAATCTGCAAAAGGAACTCTCCCTCTGGAGTAAACTTCAAGACCAACGCGTTATCTGTCGTGGTTTTTTTTGTGGGGTCGTATGGTAAACCCCCACCAAATCCCACCCAGACATTATCAGCGTAATCAACATAAATACCGTGAGTCTGGGTACCCCAGTCATAGCCTTCACCGTCACCGCCCCAACTGTGAACAACGTGGCCGTCTGGATCAAATGCAATGACCGGTGGCGTGTTTTCAGCACCCCGTTGACTATTCGGTCGGTGAATAACCCACGCGTTATCCATGGAATCTACCGCAACACCAACAACATTGCCGAGCAACCAATCACCCGGCATGTCTTGAGGCCAATACGGATCTACAGAGTACACTCCGTCCACCGGGCGTCTCGGAACCTCTATCATTACCGACTCCTCGGCGACATTTACTTCTTCCTCAATAACACCACCACAACCCGTAAGCATTAATCCTAAAAATGCAACAACTAGTAGAACAATCACAGAGTTACTTCTAGCCATATTCCCTCCCTCAAAAAGAAGCTACGACCTGACTAAGTAGCAGCTTGGCAACATCAAACTCTTTAGCGCAAACAAAATCAAGACCCTAACAGCCTGCCAACAGTATTCTGGTTTGAGCTTGTCTCAACAAGAGACGATTCTTCTAACACAAGCATCTCCTATTGAGGTTGTAGCCCTAACAATCTCGCTGGGTTTTCAGCAACCATCCTCTGGATATCCCGTTCGGAAATGCCAGCCTCACGGAGTGCAACAATAAACGCGGTCAACCCTTCCACATGCGAAGGACTCCCCTGCTGACCGAGATCTGATGAAATGAGAAAATGTTCGGCGCCAATACCGTTAATTGTCGCAACATATTCCGCGACAGTCCGACGTTTCTGATAGACCGCATACCAATCGATTTCCATGATCGCGCCATCATCCGCCATCTGCTGCATTTGTGCTTGTGTCGGATTTTGTCCAAACACATGAGTGACAACAATATGATTCACACCGCGCCGGCGAGCTTCTTGCGTCAAGAGCAAAACCTCTTCCGGTGACGAATGTCCCATCGCCAACACAAGATCATGCTCGGCAATTAGACTAAAGATCTCTTGCAATGCAGGAACGGGCTGACCATTTTTCACGACCGATACAAATGGTTCACTCCCTCCTTCTCTCTTGACGTAATACTCGGCGTCAAAGGTCGGCAACCAGACGACTTTCCCTCTTCCCCCGTCAAATGATACGAGTTGTCTGACCGCCTCAATATTTAATCCTCCGACAGCGCGGTTCAGTACAACACCTCCAAATATTTCAATATCGGAAACCTCCGACATTGCCAATGCAGCACGATCAGCGGTCATCGTAAAATGATTTTTAAACACCAGACCACGCACGCCTGCCGCCACAGCTTGTCGGGCTGCCTCAATATCATTGACTGACCGCGGACGGGAATCCGGACCAGAATGGGTGTGAAAATCAATAACACCAGACAGCACCGAAGTCTCTTCCTGACCGGTGATCATGCTGTCTCCGCCTAACAATATCAACGCGATAACTGTTAACACCGCTCGTTTCATGGGCTACTGTCCATCCTGCCGCTGCGCGTTGTACCGTCTGGCCATCTCTGCCGTCGCGTCATTGCGAATCAACTCCATGCGCCGGTCTTGATCTAACGTCAGCGCACTCGTCTCACCAACCGCTCCATCCTGAATAATCTCACCTAACGCCCGGTCGATTGCACCAAGAGCAAGCACGTTAATACCTCCAAAAAATGCAATACTGACACGATGATTACGAGCTGCCGAAGTTTGGTCGACAGAGGCCATCATCGGTCGACCGGACATCTGAACAGCTCGTGAACATTCCTCGATGGGGATCGAGGGCACAAAAATAATGTCGCCACCTTCCTGCGCATACAAACTCACCCGCTCTAACGCTTCTTCTACGGTACCACCCGCCGCAACAATGTCGCATCGGGTCATAATGAGTGTGTCGCCATCACGCCGCGCATCAGTGGCCGCATGCACTTTGTCAACCATGGCAGCCGCACTTAAGATTTTGCCCTCACTGAGTCCTCGTAAATGCTTGGCACCGTAGAGATCTTCGATCATCACACATGCCGCACCAGCCCGCTCAAACCGTTGAATTGCTCTGTAGACATTTAGTGGATTCCCTCCTCCATCATCGGCATCAGAAATCACAGGCAATTGGATCGCATCGGTCATTCGAGAGCAATATTCAATTAAATCGTCAATCGTGGTCATCCCATAATCACCCAGACCAAATTTACTTAGAGAAAGCGCACTTCCACCTGTCATTGCAACTTCGAAACCATGCATCTCAACAAGACGTCCCGTCGCCACGTCACCGCAGTTAACACATCGAATTAAATCCTGGTTTTCCAGCAATTGCCGAAGTCTAATTCTTGGGTTCACAGCAGGCGCCTGCCCTGCCTGCGCACTTTCACTATTACCCAATGAATGGGCAACAGCCCCCCCTACCGCAACACCGGCACCTTGAATGAATTTCCGTCGTGACGTGTTGTTACGACCGCTAGATGATTTCGATTCTTGGAGCTTGGTAGTTCTGTTCATCGATATCTCCTCACACGTACTTGCCTCATGCGCCATGCCACAGCTAAAACATGGCTATCGGATTCGCTGGACTTCCGGTGCCACGAGCGACTTTTAAAGGCAACGCCATAAACATAAACTCGTACCGACCCTCGTCATTGCAAGCGTCAGCAACTGGTTCCAACAATGCATTGTCTAAGAGTGCCACCCCAAAATATGGAAGCACACCGTGGACAGGATAGCGCAGTCCATACTCATTTGGCCGTGCATCCATCATGTCCCAACCAAGTAACGCGATATCTCGATCACGAATGTATTTAACACAGGAACCATCTAGCCCTGGCCTCGTGCCCTGACCCCACGTATCACCAGTTCGATCGTAGGCTTCTCGTCCACTGTGTATTAACAGCGCATCACCTGGCAAGACATCAACACCTTGCGCCCGTGCAATTTCTTCAAGCTCCCATCCATGTACCGGTCGATCCTGCGTCACATAGGATGTTCCACGATATCGAGGCACATCAAGCAAGACTCCCCGCGTGATAATGCCATCACTCCAGGCTGTAATCGATCCAAACTGCGCGCCATGAGTATTGACCGCCTGATCTGGAGGCATACCCTGCCAAGTGCCCTCCTGTTCGTCTTCCCATACATGGCATAAGGCGTCAATGTGGGTAATCGTCTGCCCATGATAGATAAATCCGTAATAATCAACGAACGAACCAGATCCAGAATCTCTTTCATTCTTCCGCACAAAGTGCTGCGCCGGCTCAAATGTGCGACTCAAAGAAACCGAATGTCCGGTCTTCACTAGCGATGCTGCGCGCTGTCTTTTCTCGTCCGTCACTAAATTAACGGCGCCTACTTGGTCATCATTTCCCCAACGCCCCCAATTGCGTCCCTCTCGATACCAACCTACAACGTCAGCCCGAGTAGGAACTTCGCGAGACGGTGACTGTAAAGTTCCCTGACTACCATGCAGCGGAATGGATGAGATTCCCAACTTAGAAGACCAATTCCCAAGAGACTGCCCAAACGTCATTCCACTTCCTACCGCTAACGTCTTCTTGATAAATTGTCGTCTTGAGGTCGACATAATTAATCCTTTCAAAGTTTAGAACGTACAAAAGATCCTAAAAGAGTCACACTAATTAATCCCATAGACAAAAACTTCGTTCCCGTCATCACAGCAAGTATCGTTACCGACGATGGAAGCACCGGGTACGAATACACTGCTGACAAAAGAATTGAATTCTCCACGACCTCGGTTACCAGCAATAAAAACGGCACGGCCGGAAGCCACGCCACAATACCATGTGGCTCTTTTACCTTCTTTAACAAAAACGCAATCCCAAGAACTGCAGGACAGCCAAGAAGTAATGGCGTCAAAAAATCCAAGTACTGAAATTTCTGATACTCCGTTCTCCCTTCGGCACCAAGGTTCTCGAGAAACTCAATTAACTGTTGACCGCCATAGCCTAGCTGGGTCTCCGGAAGCAAGCCCCCTGGCGCCACTGTCTGAAGGTAGGGAAACGGTCCTACGCCAAATACAACACTTCCACCTAGCACAGCCACACCAAGTGCAATAACTAGTCGACGTCCTGACGTGAACTGAAATACCCAAGTCATGTGATGTCACCTCCCCGAAAAAGCCCTGTAACGAATTCTGACAATCTAAAGAATGTCATAAATAAGCACGCACCGTACTAGATAGTGGTTCCTCCACGCATACGATCTCAGTGATCATCTGCATCCAGGAGATTGTGGTTTCGCAGTCATGGCCGACGCAATCGACCTTAGCTTTTTTCAGTAGGCACCCGGGGAGACAAGACTATTGGAGTCGATCACGTGCAGCGACTGTGATCGACATCACGTCTTCTTCAAGTAAAAAACGTTGATTCCGCAGATCGCGGGCCGCATTTGTAAGTCTCCGCATGTAATCTTCATCGGTCGGGTAACGTTCGGCAATTGACAGACGCGGATCATTAGTTTTGAGCCGTTCCGCCTTTGTCCGTGGGAATTCTATACGTTGACCTGATGCGTCACACAAATCGTTTCCCGCATAAGCTAATCCACGGGTCGCCCATCCCGTATGCGTCGCACGAGGAACCTCAATCTCTGGAAACCGAATGCCTGCGATATCATGACCATCGGCATCAGTCTTCGGAACAAACGCGGGATACGGAGCACTGATGCGCGGAGGCAACCTCGTCAGAATACCGTTCTCACTGTCTTCTCCAAACTCTAACAAGTCCCCCGTGCTCATCAGGCCTTCGTAGTGCACACCAGGAATATTTGGAAACCCGAGATCTTCCTGCGGCAACGCCGGGACCAACGTCCCATCTTCACGCCGGGGTATCTGTGACTCTGGTGGCTCCCGGTCGTGTGAAACCCATTCGTCCAACGCGACTAAAAGAGCACGCAACCCGGGTCCGGCAGACACGGGATTTCTAGG
>Ga0310344_10000652_pt1 | contig 26897 bp, 25 predicted proteins | sample HC15DNA20200_MG_FD_203801 | JGI IMG/M metagenome (GOLD analysis project Ga0310344, IMG submission 203801) | Marine microbial communities from station ALOHA, North Pacific Subtropical Gyre - HC15-DNA-20-200_MG | ecosystem: Environmental > Aquatic > Marine > Oceanic | place: Pacific Ocean: North...
ATCTTTCCAGGTTTTATGAGGGTTTGGAACTATTGCCCCGTTAACCATTACATTTTTTCCAAGAGCCAACCAAATGTGTTTTCTTTCAAGTTTCATTTGAGGAGAACTCTTAGCATTTGCTATAACTATACCGTCATATCCTACTTTAACTTCAGTTATTTCAGTAATTCCGTTTTCAGCGCATTTTTTAACTTCTTTTGATTTAATACGCCTTGAAGCATTGGTAATATCAACATGTGTTGGCCCAATTCCTTGACAGAAGATTTTAAGACCACCACCTGAACCTGTACTTTCAACAACAGGTGTTTTAAAACTAGATGAAATACCGAATTTTTCTGCAACAACTGTTGCAAAAGGATAGACAGTACTTGATCCCACAATTCTAATTTGATCACGAGCTTGAGCAAAAGTAGTTGTAAGAAATATTGTTGAGGCTGTTAGTAAATATTTTGATAAATTTTTCATATATAATGCCTATTAAATATTTATAAAAAAATCAGTCTAAATTGGAGCACTTTTTTATTACAATTTTATGACATAATAGAAAAATCTTTATGACAATAATTTTAGGGCTGAAAAAACAAATAAAACAAAGTATAAAACTTATAATAAAAGGAATAATATTTTGATTTATCAAGTTAAAGATAATAATTTTAAAGAGTTTGTTGTAAAAACAAAAAAAGAAAAAAAATTTGTTAGTTCAAATATTTTTTCATTAGAATTAAAAAATTTTTTTCAAAAAAAAAATAAATATTTATTAGATGATTTTAAAAAAAAAGGAAATGGATTAGATACAGCAAAAAAAAGATCTGATTTTTTGAATCAAATAATTGCTAAATGTTTTAATAATTTTTTTTCGAAATTTAATAAAAAAAATTTTAATTTTTCAATTGTAGCAACGGGTGGTTTTGGTAGAGAAGAGTTAGCGCCTTATTCTGATGTTGATATTCTTTTCTTACATAATTCAAAAGATAAAAAATTTTTAAAAAATTTTGTAAAATTTATTTTACATAATTTATGGAATTTAGGTTTTAAAGTTGGTTATGCTACCAGAACAGTAAAAGAGTGTATTTTTTATAGCAAAAAAAAGTTAGATGTTTGCACCTCTATTTTAGAAAGTAGATTAATTGTAGGAAATAAACTTCTTTATAGAGATTTAATAAAAAATTATAAAAAAATAATTCTTAAAAATTACTCAAAACAATTTTTTAGTTCTATTTTTATAGATAGAGAAAAAAGATTAATCGAAGAAGGAGATACTAGATATTTATTAGAGCCTAATGTTAAAAGCGGTAAAGGTAGTTTAAGAGATTTACAAACTTTAGAATGGATTGGTAAATTTTTATATAAAATAAATAAATTAGGTGATTTAATAAGTTATAAAATATTAGATAAAAATTCAGTTAATTCATTTATTAAAGCAAAAAAATTTTTTTGGAATGTAAGAACACATTTACATACTTTTTCAGGTAGAGCAAATGAACAATTAAATTTTGAATATCAAAGTTTTGTAGCTAAAAAAATGGGATACAAAAAAAATAAATCTTTGTCTCATGTAGAAATGTTTATGAAAGATTATTTTTTTACTGCTAAAAAAGTAAGTGATCTAATTAGAATTTATTGTTCTTTTATTGAAGAAAAAGAAAAAATAAATTATAGGGAGAGAAAAAATGATAATTTTAAGGAAAAAAAAATTAATAAATTTATTGTTAAAAATAAAAGAATTGATTTTATAAATAAATCATTAATTAAAAATCCAAATAATATTTTTCAAATTTTAGAAACTGCTCAATTAAAAAAATTAGAGATTCATCCTAATGCTTCAAACTTAATTTTAAGTAATATGAATATTTTTAAAAAGGATGCTAATAATAAAAAAAATTTTTTATTTTCATTTTTAAAAATCTTAACTTCAAAAAACAATAAAGAAAAAATTTTAAAATTAATGAGCGATTTAGGTATTTTAGGAATTTTAATACCTGATTTTAAAAGAATAACAGGCCAAATCCAATTTGGAGGGCTGCATACTTATACAGTCGATGAACATACTTTAAAAGCTATTGGATATTTAAACGAGATGGAACTAAAAAAAAATAATGAAAATAAATTTTATAATGAAATTTTTTCTGAAATTATCTCAAAAAGAATATTATATATTTCTATGTTTTTCCATGATTTAGGTAAAGGTACTGGTAAAGATCATTCATTTGTTTCAAGTGTAATAGCTGAAAAATTTTGTTCCTTCTTAGAAATAGAAAAAATAGAAAAAGATACTATTGTCTGGTTGATAAAAAATCATTTATTAATGAATAAAATTTCTCAAAAAAGAGATATAGATGATAATAATACGATTTTTGAATTTGCAAAAAATGTTAAATCATTAGAGCAGTTAAAATTATTATTTATTTTCACTATTGCTGATATGAAGGCAACAGGAAAGGTTATTTGGAATGATTGGAATAAATTTCCTTTAGAGCAGCTTTTTTTAAAAACAAGAAATTTATTTCTTGGTAGTCCAATAGATATAAATAAAAACATTATTGAAAAAATAAAATTCAATTTATTAAAAAATAAAAAATTAAAGAAGGTAATAAATATAAAAAATTTAGTTAAAGTTTTACCTAATGAAATTTATCTAAATTATGACCAAAAAAAAATAATTAATTTTTTAGAAATATTAAATAAATATGTTCGAAAAACTTATATAAAAATTTCTCAAAATAAAAAAAAATTTGCGACAGAAATTATAGTTTATACTAAGGATAGACCAGGATTATTATTTAAATTATCTGGGGCAATATCAGTTTCGGGTTTTAATGTTATTGAAGCTAAAGCATCCACTTTAAAAAATGGAATGGCATTGGATATTTTATACGTTAGAGATTTAAATAATTCAATGCTAGATAGTTTGTATCATTTTCGTGGTTTAGAAGAAGTTTTGTATAAAGTTTTATTAAATAAGTTTGAATTATCTAAAAAGATAAATATTGAAAAAAAAAAATATGCTTTAAAAAATTTATTTAATATAAATACTAAAATTTTCGTTGATAATATTACAAGTAAAAAACATACAATTTTAGAAGTTAATACTTTTGATAGAATTGGTTTAATTTATGATTTAACAAAAAGATTGTATAAACAAGATTTAGTAATAAGTAGTGCAAAAATTATAACTATAGGAAAAGGAGCAAGTCAGATTTTTTATATTCAAGATTTAAAAGGAAAAAAAATTATATCTAATAAAAGAATTAATAAATTAAAAGTAAATATTTTATCTTTATTAAACAAATAATTTAATGAAATTAATAAAACCGTTTTTAACAATAAGTGGTTTTACATTTTTAAGTAAAATCTTAGGTTTTGTGAGAGATATTTTAATAGCTGCATTTATTGGAGCAGGAATTATTGCAGATGTATTTTTTGTTGCTTTCAAACTTCCAAATTTTTTTAGAAGATTATTTGCTGAAGGAGCATTTTCAGCAGCATTTATTCCTATTTTTTCTTCAATATTAAAAAAAAAGGGTAAATCAGAGGCACTTAAATTTGGATCTGAGGTTTTATCAATTCTTTTTTTTATTCTTTTTTTAGTAATTATAATTTTTGAATTTTTAATGCCATTAGTTGTTTATTTTTTGGCTCCTGGATTTGCCAATGATCCAACAAAGTTAAATTTATTAGTTGAGTTATCACGCATTACATTTCCATATTTATTTTTTATATCATTAGTTTCTTTATATACAGGTATATTAAATTCTTTTAACAAATTTGCTGCTGGGGCTGCAGCTCCTATTATTCTTAATTTAACTTTCATTGTTTTTATTCTTACTTTTGAAGAGCTTTTTGAAACAAAAGGTCATATGTTGTCATGGGCAGTCTTTTTTGCAGGTTTATTTCAATTATCTTTTTTGTTGTTTGCAATTTATAAAAATGATTTACAAATTTTTTTTATAAAACCTAAATATTCTGAATATATAAAAAAATTATTTAATTTAATTATTCCAGGAGCAATTGGTGCTGGAGTAATTCAAATTAATTTATTAATAGATGTTATTTTAGCTTCATTTTTAGAAACTGGCTCTATATCTTACTTGTATTATGCTGAAAGAATAAATCAGCTTCCTATAGCTTTAATAGGCGTTGCATTTGCAACTGTTCTTTTACCAACTTTATCTAAACAAATTAGTAACAATGATAAAAAAAATGCTATACAAACACAAAATCGTGCAATTGAATTTTCATTATTGTTAGCAATTCCAGCCTCTATTTCAATATTTATTATAGCTGATCCTATAATAGGAGCTTTTTTTGAAAGAGGTCAGTTTTCAATTAATGACAGGATAATGTCTGCTAGAGCTTTGCAAGCTTTTGCTGCGGGTGTGCCGGCTTATGTTTTAGTTAAAATTTTAACACCTATTTTTTTTGCTAGGCAAAATACAAAAACACCAGTAAAAATTGCTATTGTATGTGTATTTGTAAATTTTTTATTTAATTTAATTTTGATGCATTTTTTTCAGCATGTCGGCATTGCAATGGCAACTGCAATAGCTTCTTGGTTAAATTGTATACTACTTTTGTATGTTTTATTAAAATCTAAAGAAGTTATTTTTGATAATTTAATTAAGAAAAATTTTAAAAAAATTATTTTATTAAATTTATTTTTTGGATTATGCGTTTTTTATTTTAAAGATTATATAAATTTATTTACTAATTATAGATTTTTAAATTTATTAATTTTTGTTTTATTAAGTATTAGTTTTTATACTTTATTATTAAGTTTTTTAAAAATTTTTATTTTTTCAAATTATAAATTAATTAAACTAAGATAAAAACATGAATAGAATATTTTCAGGAGTACAACCAACAGGAAATTTGCATTTAGGTAATTATTTAGGTGCAATAAAGAATTGGGTATCTTTACAAAAAGATTTTGAATGTATTTTTTGTATTGTAGATCTTCATGCAATTACAATAAAACAAAATCCTAAAGAATTAGAAAATAATACTTTAGAAGTAACAGCCGCATATTTAGCTTCTGGAATTGATCCTGAAAAAACTTTAATTTTTAATCAAAATTCTGTTTCAGCTCATTCAGAGTTAACCTGGTTGCTTAGTTGTTTTACGCCATTAGGTTGGTTAAATAGAATGACGCAATTTAAAGAAAAAGCAGGTAAAAAAAAAGATAATGCTGTTTTAGGATTATATAGTTATCCAGTTTTAATGGCATCTGATATATTAGCTTATAAAGCAACACATGTGCCGGTTGGCGAAGATCAAAAACAACATCTTGAATTAGCAAGAGATATAGCTGGATCATTTAATAAAATTTATAATAAAGAATTTTTTCCTATACCAGAACCCCAAATTTTTGGAGAAGCTACTAGAGTTATGAGTTTAAGAGATGGTAAAAATAAAATGAGTAAATCTGATGATTCTGATTATTCTAGAATAAATATTACCGATAATAAGGATTTAATAAATTTGAAGATACAAAAAGCTAAAACTGATCCTTATCCTTTACCATCTAAAAAAGAAGAATTAGAAAATAGACCTGAAGTTAATAATTTATTAGGAATTTATTCTGCATTAAAAGAAGAAAAATTAGATAAAATATTAAATGAAATGGCTGGAAAAGAATTTTCCGAATTTAAAAAAATATTAGCAGAATTAGTTATAAGTAAAATAGAGCCAATTTCAAAAAAAATGAATGATCTTTTAAAAAATAAAGATTATTTAAAAAAAATTTTAAAAGATGGGAAAGAGAAAGCTGATGATATTTCGTCAAAAAATCTATTAGAAATAAAAAAAACTATTGGCTTATTGATTATTTGATTTAATTGTATTATATCTGGAGTATGAATATTGAAACACAAATAACACCAAATCCTGAAACTTTAAAATTTATTGTTGGTAAAGAATATATTTTTCAAGATAGCATAGAAATTACTAGTGAGAAAGAAGCTGAAGTTTTTAATTTTTCTAAAGATTTTTTTCAATTAAATGGAGTTAAAAGTTTATTTATTGGGACAGATTATATTTCTGTAACAAAAAAAAAAGATATTACTTGGTCTCAACTTAAAACAAAAGTACTTACTTTTATTTTAGATTATATTTCATCTAATAAAGTTTTAATTGAAAAAAAGGAAATAAAAACTGATTCAGGAAAAGAAAAAAAAGACCAAATTTCAGTAAATATTGAAAAAGTTATAGATGAGAAAGTAAGACCTGCAGTAGCAAGAGATGGAGGAGACATAATATTTGAGAATTTTAATAAAGGTGTTGTTTATTTAAGACTAAGAGGAGCCTGCGTTGGATGCCCTAGTTCGACTGCCACATTAAAACAAGGAATTGAAAATTTATTAATGCACTATTTTCCTGAAGTTAAAGAAGTAAGAGCTGTCAACTAATTCAATTAAATTGAATATTACAACTTTTTGTGGTAATATATTTTTTAACTACTATATATAGTATATTAAATTAAATGAGAAGAAAAAAGATACATACATCTTATAAGTACATATTAGGTTTTTGTGCTACATTTGCCGTTTGTAATTTATTTATTGAAAAAATAGCTGTAAACAATGAGGGTAAAAATGTCCCTGAAATGCAAAATATAAACCAAGCACAGAGTTATAATTCAACGATTAAAGAAGAAAAAATTGAAAAAAAAGTAAAAAATAATTTTGAAAATTATTCTATAAAAGAAAAAAAACAAATTTTTATTTCTAATTTACTGCCAATAATTCTTAGTGCAAACCAAGATATTTTAAATAAAAGAGAACTTTTTTTTAAAATAGAAAAAAAAGTAAAACATAATAATTTAAATGTTTTAGAAGCAGCTATTCTAAAGAAATTATTTAATGAATATAATGTAAAAAATGATGATTTATCTGAATTAAAAAAAAGAATTGATATTGTTCCTATATCTTTAGTAATTGCTCAAGCTGCAATAGAAAGTGGTTGGGGAACATCAAGATTTGCTTTAGAAGGAAATGCTTATTTTGGTCAAAAAATAATTGGTCGTAAAGCAAATGGTATAAAGCCAAATGATATAGATAATCCACTAATTAAAGTTAAAAAATTTGAAACATTAGATGATTCTGTTAAATCTTATTTAAAAAATTTAAATACTCATTTTGCTTATAAAAATTTCAGAAAATCTAGAAATGAATTAAGATCTTTTGGAAAAGTTCTTGAAGGTGATATTCTTGCTAATCAGTTAATTAAATATTCTGAATTAGGCGATGAATATGTAACCAATCTTCATAAAATTATAAAAAAAAATAATTTAAGTAAATTTGATTTTATAGATTACAGAACTGCTAGTCGTTAAGGATTAAAAAACTGAAATCCAGTCCATCTCCATTTTCCTTTATCATTAACTGTGCAATTAACCCTAGTTCTTCCTTGAGGAAAACTTTTATCAAAACGGACTTCAATTCTTTTATCACTTAATTTTGTTAGATTTGCTTTTATATTATGTGAAGGATAACATTTTATTAAATTATCTACATTTTCGATTAGAGTAAAACCTAGTAATGGCGGATTAGTTTCTTTAATAACTTTATTTTCTGGTAAAATATTTTTAATTTTTAAACCATATGAATTTGATGCAAATTTAAATCGTTTCATATCACCATATTGTTCATTAAGCGCATATCTCGGTAATTCAAATAAATCAATTTCTTTATATATGCTTCCAGATTGCTGCCCAAAAGATGCTTTGAAATATTTTTTTACAACTTCTTTTATTTCCAAACTATATTCTCCGTAGGGGTAGGCAAATATATTTGGAACATAACCAAGGTGTTTTAAAAAATCTTTATTTGCGTCTTCAATTTCACTAATTAAAGTTTCTTTAGATTTATTTGGTAAATGAAAATGACTTTTTGTGTGATGACCAATAGTTACGCCATAATTTGTTAGTTCTTTAATTTGTTCCCAATTCATATAATTATTTGAATTTGAGTTAACTGCTGCCGTTGAAACAAATATAGTAAATGGTAATTCACTCTTTTTTAATATTGGCCAAGCTTTAGTATAAATACTTTTAAACGCATCATCTATAGTTAAACCAATAGTTTTGTTAGCAAAATCCTTATTTTGGATTAAATTATCTACAATTTGATCTACAGTTAATACAGTGTAATTATTATCTTTTATTTCTTTAATATGACTTTTAAATTGCGAAATTTTAATATTAGTAGATGGGTATTTACCTTCACCAAATCTATGATAAACAAAAACAGAAACGGAATTTTCTTGAGCATTTAATTCTATTATTGAAATAGAAAGTAAAATAAAACTAATTAGTATTTTTTTTAAAATATTCATTTTACATCATTGGCTTTTTTAGCATATTATTTGTTATTAATTTATATTTTTTTGAATTAAATAATTGGTAATGCCACCATTCTTTTTTATAAAAATCCCAGCCAGCTGCAAGCATTATTTCTAATAAAATTAATCTATTTTTTTGAGCATTTTTTGAAATATTTTTATTATTATGGAATGATTTTTTTGTAAAATTATCAAACCCTGTGCCCATATCTAATTCCTTTTTTTTATTATTTAACAAAGTTAAGTCTAAAGCAACACCTCTTGAATGAGGAGAACCTTTTTTTGGATGGGCAATAAAATTATCATCAGGTGTATGTTCCCATAGTTTCCATTGCGCTTCAGCTGGTCTGAAAGCATCAAAAATTTTTAATTTTAAATTAAGTTTATTTGCAAGATCTATACTTTTTTCAAACATAGGGATTGCAGATTTATGTAAGTAGCAATCTTTTTTTTTATAAATTTGTTTACCAGTAAAATTTTTTTTTGTAGCGTAAAGAAGGTCTATTTCTATAGGATATTTTTTTTTAGTAATTTTTATTAAATTCATAATTATTTTTAAAAAAATTTTTTAAACTATATAAAAATGAATATATTAGCTTTTAATACAAGTACAGAAAAATTTTCAATTTCAATAGTAAAGAATAATAAAATTGTATTTAAATTATCAAAATTATTAAAAAAAACCTATTCTAAATACTTAATTTTAATAATAAAAAAATCATTAAAACGATCTAATTTAGATATAAAAAAAATAAATTATATTTTGATATCTTTGGGTCCGGGTTCTTTTACTGGTGTTAGAATTGGAGTTGTAGCAGCTAAAGGAATAGGGCTTCCACATAAAATAAAAGTATTAGGATTGAATAATATGGATGTTATAGCAAATTCTATAAAGCAAAAAACTATAAAAAAAAAAATAATAACTATAATTAAGAGCAAAAAAAATGATTATTATTATCAAGTATTTAATTCAGGTAAAAAATCTATAAAAAAAATTTCATACTTTACAATTTTTGATTTACCTAAGATTTTTGCTAATAAAAATATAATTTTTTGCGGTGATATTGATATGAATTTAATTAATGAAATTAAAAAAAGTAATAAAATGGCAGTTTTTGACAAGAAACTAAATTTTAATGCTGACAGAATGATAGATATATTTAAAAAAAAGGGTATTAATAGTTTAGAAAAAGATCTAGATCCTATTTATGTTTATGATCATTATGCAAAAAAATAATTATTAATTTTTAATATAACTTTAACTAATTTTTTTTTTACTTTTAAGTTATAATATATTTATGGAAAAAAATATAAGACATTTAAATATTCAAGAATTATGCCAAAGGAATGGTGTTAAAATGACCCTGCAAAGATCTATTATCGCTGACATAATTAATAATTCTAAAGATCACCCAGATGTAGAAAGTATTTATAAAAGAGCAAATAAAAAAAATAGTAAAATAAGTCTTGCAACAGTATATCGAACAGTAAAATTATTTGAAGATGCTAATGCTATTATTAAACACGAATTTAAATATGGTGAGGAAAAGGCAAGATATGAGCCTGCAACTAAATGGGAACATAATCATTTAATTGATATAGTCTCAGGAGAGGTTGTGGAATTTCAAAATCCAGGATTTGAAAAGTTGGCAAGAAGAATAGCTGAAAAAAAAGGTTATAAAACAATAGGCTATAAATTAGAGGTATTCGGTTTAAAAGAAGCGTGTAAAAAAATAAAATAATATAGGGATAAAATTATTTTAAGGTACAAATATAATCAGGCAAAAAAAAGACGTATGTGTTTACGTCCAGCTTCAAAAAAAGTTACAAAAAAGACAAATTGGTTAACCCAACCTGTTAGTTCAATAAAAAATCTAATATCAAATTCTTATATTTTAGATAGAAGAAGAATTAAAAAAAAATTGAAGTCAGCAAGATATAAAAATTTTGAAGTCCGTTTAGCTAAAAATTTTAAAGATATAGATGCAGCGCAAAATTTAAGATATAAAGTTTTTTATGAAGAATTAAAAGCAAAACCAACTATTAAAAATATTTTATATGAAAAAGATTTTGACGAATTAGATCCTTTTTGTGACCATCTTTTAGTTATTGACCATAACAAAAAATCAAAATTAGAATCTATAGTTGGTACATATAGATTGATAAGAAGGCCAATGACGCAAATTCACGGTAAATTTTATACAGAAGGAGAGTTTGATATTAAAAATATTTTAAAAACAAAAGGAGAAATTTTAGAATTAGGCAGATCTTGTGTTAGCAAAGATTATAGAGATAAACCAGTAATTAAATTACTTTGGAAAGCAATTTCTGCTTATATGGATCATTATAAAATAAAAATTTTATTTGGCTGCGCAAGTTTTCCTGGAATAAATTATAAAAAATATAAAGAACATTTGTCTTTTTTGTATCATTATCATTTAGCTCCTGAAGTAATTAGACCTAAAGCATTACAACCAAATTATGTAAATATGAAATTAGTTCAAAAAAAAGATATAGATGTTTCTAAAGTATTTAAAACACTACCACCATTATTAAAAGGATATCTAAGATTGGGAGCAAAAGTAGGAGAAGGTGCTTTCATAGATAAACAGTTTAACACAATCGATATTTGTATTATATTAAAATCAGATTCATTAAAAAAAAGATATGTAAATCTTCATAAAAAAAATCAAAAAGATTCAAAAATAATTTTTTTAAAAAAATTTTTAAAAAGAAAAAAGAAGTAGTTTTATTAAGTGATTTTATTTTTTTTAAGATTTTTAATTTTTATATTGCTTACTTTAGCTTTTTTGCCTTTTCAAATAATTATTGTTTTTTTTGTAAAAAGTTATTCATATATAATTCCATTTTTATTTCATAATATTTGTCGAAGAGTTTTTGGAATTAAAATCAAAATATCTGGGAAAGTAGCAAATAATCCACCTATTTTATATGTTTGTAATCATGCAAGTTATTTAGATATATTAATATTAGGAAGTATTTTTAAAACTTCGTTTGTTGCAAAAAAAGAAGTAGCAAAATGGCCATTGTTAGGAGTATTAGCAAAATTACAAAACACGATTTTTATTGATAGAAAAATATCATCTATAAAAAGTCAAGAAAATAAGATTTTATTACATTTAAAAAAAAAAAAAAATTTAGTTATTTTTCCAGAGGGTACAAGTAGTGACGGTAATCAAGTTTTACCTTTTAAAAGTTCATTATTTAATATTTATGAAGGAAATTTAGATATTAAAATACCAGTTCAAACAGTGACGATAATTTATAAAAAAATTAATGGAATTTCTTTAATGAAAAATCAAAGAAAAAAAATTACATGGCATTCAGATATGGATTTTATTCCTAACGCTATCAATCTTTTAAAAAAACTTAATTTAGAAGTTGAAGTTATATTTAATAAAGAATTTTTGCCTAATAAGAAGTATGATAGGAAAAAAATAGCTTTACAATGTTGGAACAAAATTAATTATAATTTAATAAATAGTTTAAATAGAAAATAAATAATTTATTTGAAATTAGTTATGTTTAAAAAATTTAAAATTAAAACTTTTGGTTGCCAAATGAATATCTATGATAGCCAGAAAATAAGTGATATTTTTTATAAAATTGGTTTTAAAAACACTTTATCTGATGAAGATGCTGATATTTATGTAATTAATACATGTCATATAAGAAATAAAGCAAAACAAAAACTTTATTCTGAGTTAGGAAAAATTTATAAAATTAAAAAAAATAGATATGAAAATAAAAAAAAAACAATATTAATAGTTGCAGGTTGTGTGGCGCAAGCTGAAGGAAAAGAAATTTTTAAAAGAGCCCCATATGTTGATATAATTGTCGGAAGTCAATCTTACCAAAAAATACCTAAGTTATTAAAAAAAATAAATAAAAAGGCAGAAGAAAAAGTTTTTGTTGAACTTGATTTTGAACCAAAATCAAAATTTGATGAATTACCAAAAGATAAATTTACTAATGAAATTTCTAGTTATTTGACAATACAAGAAGGTTGTAATAAATTTTGTAAATTTTGTGTTGTCCCTTATACAAGAGGCCCCGAATATTCTAGAAGTGTAGAAGAAATTGTTGATGAGGCAAAAAGTTTAGTAAACAAAGGAACAAAAGAAATTATTTTATTAGGACAAAATGTTAATGCTTATCATGGACTAGATTTAAATAATAGAAATTCAAATTTAGGCAAATTAATTTATACGTTAGATAAAATAAAAGGATTAAAAAGAATAAGGTATATGACTCCTCATCCAAAAGATATGCATGATGATTTATATAGTGCACATAAAGATTTAGAAAAATTAATGCCATTTCTTCATCTTCCTGTACAGTCTGGTTCTGATAAAATTCTTAAAGAAATGAATAGAAATTATACTTCTAACGAATATTTAGAAATAATTGATAGAGTAAAAGATTGTAGAAGAGATATGGTTTTTTCTTCTGATTTTATAGTTGGTTATCCTGGAGAAACAAAAAAAGATTTTGAAAATACACTTGATATTATTGATAAGGTAAAATATGTTCAAGCATTTTCATTTATTTATAGCCCAAGACCAGGGACAACTGCTTTTAATTTAAAAGATAATATTAGTTTAGATGAAAAAAAAGAAAGACTTATTGTTTTACAAAAAAAATTAAAATTTTACCAAGAAAGTTTTAATAAAAATTTTGTAACTAAATCTTTGGAAGTTTTGTTTAATAATTCCTTTAAAGAAAAAGAATATCAATCTTTGGGTTATTCTCAATATATGCAATTAGTTAGAATTAATAATAAAATAAATATGCATGGTAAAATTGAAAATTTAAAAATTAAAAAAAGTTTTTATAAAAGTTTAGAAGCTAGTTCTGTAATTTAAAAAAATTTTAATTAATTATTTGATCAAAAATCTCGAAAAAAATACAGTTGAATTTGAAGATAATAGTACCTTAAGGGTAATGTTAGGAGTTTTCCATAAAAATCTTGAAGTTATTGAAAAAAAATTGAGCGTTACTTTATTTTCGAGAGGAAATATTATTTCTATAAATGGTGATTTAAAAAATATTTTAATTACAAAAAATACTTTAAAAAAATTATATGAAAGAGCTAAAGTTTCTGAAATAATTGAGAAAAATGATGTAGAATTAGTTATACAAAATATGTTAAAAGAAAAAAAAAACGATCATTTATTAAAATATCAGATTAAAACTCCAAAAAAAACAATTTTTCCAAGAACAGATGGACAAATTAAATTATTTAAAGAGATATTAAATAAAGAAATTACATTTGTAATAGGACCAGCAGGTACTGGAAAAACATTTATAGCTGTTAGTCATGCAGTCTATATGCTGACCTCAGGTTTGGTTGATAAAATTATTATTTCGCGTCCAGCAGTTGAAGCAGGAGAAAAATTAGGTTTTTTACCAGGAGATTTAAAAGAAAAAATTGATCCTTATTTAAGGCCAATATATGATTCATTTGATGAAAATTTGCCAAGAGATAAAGTTTTAAAACTTATAGAAGATCAAAAAATTGAAATAGCACCAATTGCTTATTTAAGAGGAAGAACATTAAATAATGCATATATAATTTTAGATGAAGCTCAAAATACTTCACCGATACAAATGAAAATGTTTTTAACAAGATTTGGAGAAAATTCTAAAATGGTTATAACTGGGGATATAACTCAAATCGATTTACCATTAAAAAGTAAAAGTGGATTAATAGACGCAGTGAATAGTTTAAAAAAAATTAAAGATATCTCATTTGTACATTTAGATCATAAAGATGTAGTTAGACACCATTTAGTTCAAAAGATAATAAAAGCTTATGATAAATGATATTCAATCATAAAATAAATATTTTTTTAGAAAATAAAAGTTGGATAAATAATAAGATATTTAAATCAAAAAAAAATATTGAAGAATTTATTCGGCTTCTCTTTAAAACTACTATTAACGAATGTTTTTCAAAAACTAAATTTAAAAAATTTAAAAATTTAAAAACAAATATTAATTTTATATTAACTAATGATAGTTATTTAAAAAAATTAAATTCTAATTTTTTAAATAAAAAAAAAACTACAAACGTGTTATCATTTCCAAATGATAATTTATTAAAAAAAAATGAAAATTTTTTAGGAGAAATTTTTTTATCTTATGAAACTTGCAAAAAAGAAGCAGTTAAATTTAAAATTAATAGTAAAGACAGAGTAGGACATCTTGTAGTCCACGGGATTCTTCATTTATTGGGATATGATCATAAAACAAAATTAAAAGAAGAAAAAATGATAAAAGTTGAAAAGAAAATATTAAATTCTTTAAATATTAATTATTATTAATTTTTTTTATGTCTAGTAATAAATTTATTGATAAATTAAAGTTTTTTTTAAAAAAAAAAAATAATAAACCTAAAAATAATATAGAAACACTTTTAAATGAAAGGTTAAATAAAGAAAAACCTTTAAAAATAAATGAGCAAAAAATTATTTCCAATGTTTTTGAGTTACCTGAAAAATTAGTTAATGATATTATGATACCAAGAACAGATATTCTATCTGTAGATTCTAATTCAAATATAGATAAGCTTGTAAAAATTATTGGAAGAACTAGTCATTCAAGATATCCTGTTTTTGAGAAAAATAGAGATAATATTATTGGAATGATACACATAAAAGATGTAATTTCATGTTGGAAAAATAAGAAAATTGAAAGAATTAAGAAATTAATAAGAAAAATTCTTTTTGCTCCTCATTCTATGAGTGTTTTAGATTTATTATTAAAAATGAGAACATCACATATTCACATGGCTATCATTGTAGATGAACATGGAGGAGTAGATGGTTTGGTAACGATTGAGGATTTAGTTGAGGAAATTGTTGGTGAAATAAAAGATGAACATGATGCTCAAAAAGAAAATAAAAAAAATTCTAAAGATTATATTAAAGATGATGGAAGTATAAAAATAAGCTCTAGAATGTTAATAGAGGATTTTGAAAAAAAATATGGAAATATTTTTTCTAATAATCAAGATATAACCGACATTGATACTATGGGAGGATTAGTTTTTCATTTATTTGGGAGAGTTCCTTTAAAAGGTGAAATTATAAAACATACAAATGGTTGCGAGTTTGAAATTTTAGATGCAGATTCAAGGAGAATAAGAACAATAATAGTAAGAAATCACGAAATTAAATAAATAGTTTTTTAGTTTATAAATTTGATTAAAGATATAATTTTTTTTTTTAACAACAAAAATATAAAAGATAATTTAAATTTTTTTTATTCTTTTTTATTTGGATTTATTTTTGTTTTATGTTTTCCTCCTTTTAATTTTTGGCCTTTACTTTTTCCATCTTTAACTTTTTTATTTTTAAGAAGCTATAATTCAAAATCAAAAAAAGAAGCATTTTTTGTTGGATGGTTTTTTGGACTTTCTTTTTTTTTATTTAGTTCTTTTTGGATTTTTAATTCTTTCTTAGTAAGGTCAGGTATATTTATATATATATTACCTATATGTTTATTTTTATTTTCTTGCTTATTAGCATTATTTTTTAGTTTAGTAACCTTTTTAAATTATAAATTTAAAACAAATTTTATTTTAAGTATCATTTTTTTTTCAATTTTTTGGACTTTTAGTGAAATTTTAAGAGGGCATTTATTTACAGGATTTCCATGGAATTTATTAGCACACAGTTTCTCTAATTATGATTTTTTAATACAAATATGTTCTGTATTTGGAGTTTATGGACTTTCTTTTTTCATAATTTATTCAGTTGTATCATTAACTTTAGTTTTTTTAAATTTTAAAAAAGAAAAGAATTTTTTCTTATTATTTTCAAGCTTAATTATTATTTTTTTTATTTCTTTATTTGGTATAAATCGGTTAAATAATTCTGATTTAACTCAACATAGTTCAAAAATATATAGAGTAGTTCAACCTAATATAAATCAAAAAGATAAATTAAATCCTTCAAAATTTGAAGAAAATTATAAAAAGTTAATTGAATTGAGTTTTAAAAATAAAATGGGCGCATTAAATATTTCTGAAAATCTTGTTATTTTTTGGCCAGAAACAGCAATTTTTGATATTGGTCATATAAAAAATTATCCTATTTTTGAAATATTAAATAAAAATTTAAAAGAAAATGAATATTTGGTAACTGGTATTTTTAAAAGTGAAGATGAAGATACTTATTTTAATAGTGTTGCAATTGTTGATAAAAAATTATCAATAAATTATGTGTATGATAAAGTACATTTAGTTCCTTTTGGTGAGTATATTCCTTTTAATGATTTTTTTAATATTTTAGGAATAAATTTTTTTGGTTTAAAAAAAGGATCGAAGAATCAAAAAATAATTGAATATAAAAATATACCAAAATTTAAAGCACTTATTTGTTATGAATCTATTTTTCCTGGAAAATTTATAAATAATAAAAATAGTGAGGTTTTTTTAGTTAATTTTACAAACGATGCATGGTTTGGTAGTACCATAGGTCCATTTCAACATTTTGCTAATTCAAAATTTAGAGCAGTTGAGGAAGGAAAACATTTAATAAGAGTTGCAAATACGGGAATTTCAGCATCTATAGATCCTTATGGAAGAGTATTAAACAAATTATTTTTAAATACTTCAAATTATTTTGATACAAAAGTTTTTGTTATTAAAGATAATAAAAATAATAGAATAAAGACTATTTATAGTGATTATAAAAATAATTTAATTATTATTTTATTAATAATTTTGTTTTTTTTATTAAGTGTCTTAAAATATTATTTTCATAAAAAAATATAAAAATTGAAAGAATATACATTTACAAGCGAATCTGTTTCTGAAGGGCATCCTGATAAGGTTTGTGATGTAATTTCCGATAAAATTGTTGATTTATTTCTTTCTAAAGATCCGGAGTCTAGAGTTGCAGCTGAAACAATGGTTACTACAAATAAAGTTGTTATAAGTGGTGAGGTAAATGGTCCAGATGTTTTTAAAGAAATGCCTATTGAAGATTTAGTAAAAAATACAATAAAAGAAATTGGGTATGATCAGGAAGGTTTTAGTTGGAAAAATGTTTCAATTGAAAATAATCTACATCAGCAATCAAAAGACATATCACAAGGTGTAGATAAAAAAAATGAACAGGACCAAGGAGCTGGAGATCAAGGCATAATGTTTGGATATGCATGTTCGGAAACAGAGGAATTAATGCCAGCACCTATATATTATTCTCACAAAATTTTAGAATCTCTTGCTAAATTTAGACATAATGATGAAAAAAAATTATTATTACCAGATTCTAAAAGTCAAGTTAGTCTAGATTATAAAGATGGTAAACCTGTTAGGGCAAGTGCAATTGTTGTTTCAACTCAGCATGACGAGAGTTTAACTCAAGAAGATATTAAAGAAATTGTAAGACCCCATGTAGTTAATTCTTTACCAGAGGGATGGATGTGTGATGAAAAAAATTTTTTTGTTAATCCAACTGGTAGATTTGTAATCGGAGGACCTGTTGGAGATTGTGGGTTAACAGGTAGAAAAATTATAGTTGATACATATGGAGGAGCAGCGCCACACGGAGGTGGAGCGTTTTCTGGTAAAGATCCAAGTAAAGTTGATAGATCCGGAGCGTATGCTGCTAGATATTTAGCAAAAAATATTGTTGCTGCAAAAATAGCAGATAAATGCACTATTCAAATTTCTTATGCTATAGGAGTTTCAAAACCAATATCAATTTATATCAATACACATGGAGATAATAAAATACAAGGAAGCGATATTTCTGATAAATTATCAAAAGTTTTAGATTTATCTCCTTATGGAATAAAAAAAAAATTATTATTAAATAGGCCTATTTATAGTAAAACAGCAACTTACGGTCATTTTGGTAGAAAACCTTCTGATAATGGGGAGTTTTCTTGGGAGAAAAATGATTTAGTTGAATCTTTAAAAAAATATTTTTGAAAAAATTAGAAAAAAATATTTTACCTGTATTTTATAAAAAAAAACCAAGAAGACCTTTAAGTAAAAAACAAAAGAGTATATTAAATTGTTCATTAAAAAAATTCCTATTAAATAAAAATCATTTAGATAAAAAGAAAAAGTTTTTAGAAATTGGGTTTGGATATGGCGAGAATTTAATTAATTTATCTAAAAAAAATAAAGAAAAATTAATTATAGGTTGTGAAATTTATGAACCAGGAATAACTAATTTAGTTGAAAATATTGAACGTGTTAATTTAAAAAATATTAAAATTTATCCAAAAAATATTTTTTCTTTATTTAACATTTTAAAAAAAAATTCTATAGAAAAAATTTTTATACTTTATCCCGATCCATGGCCAAAGAAAAAACACTTCAAAAGAAGATTAATATCAAAAAATTTATTAAAAAAATTAAATAAAGTCTTAAAGCTAAATGGCGAAATATTTATATCTACAGATTCTGAAGATTATTTATATAAAATTTTATTTGAATTTTTTTTAAATAAAAATTTCTTTTGGATTAATAATAAAGTTACAAATTGTTATAAAAGACCTAATGAAATTGTTGAAACAAAATATGAGAAAAAAGCAAATTTAAAAAAAAATAAAAAATTTTATTTAAAATTTAAAAAAATATGTTGAAGAATTAATTTCAAAAGATTAGATTATATATAGTTATATATAATTTATTTACTTTTTAAATGGGCCTAAAGCCCATTTTTTTTTGGAGTTTTAAAATGTTATTAGAAAATACAGAATTAATACAAACAGCAGAAAGTATAGCTATGGAAAAAGGTATTGAAAAAGAATTAGTTTTTCAAGCAATTGAAAAAGCTATATCTAAGGCTGGTAAAGTAAAATATGGAAATGATTATGATATCAGAGGAAATATTGATAGAAAAACAGGAAAAATAAGTTTAGCAAGATATTTAGAGGTAAAAAAAGATATAGAAGATAATTTAATTGAAATAAGTTTAAAAGATGCAAAAAAAAAACAAAAAGATATAAAAATTGGAGAATTTATAATTGAAAAATTACCTGATATAGATATTGGAAGAATTTCTGCACAAATTGCAAAACAAGTTTTAGTACAAAATATAAAAGAAGCTGAATCTGTTAAGAATTATGATTTATATAAAGATAAAGTAGGTGAAACTGTAAGTGGTATTGTTAAAAGAATGGAATTTGGAAATGTTGTAGTTGATTTAGGCAATGCAGAAGGTGTTATAAAAAGAGATGAAATGATACCAAGAGAAAATTTAAGAAGAGGAGATAGAGTAAAAACTTATTTATATAATGTAAACCAAGATACAAAAGGACCACAAATTTTTTTATCTAGGACTCATCCTCAGTTTTTATCTAATTTATTTAAACAAGAAGTTCCTGAAATTAGCGATAATATTATAGAAATTAAATCTGTAGCAAGAGACCCAGGTTCAAGAGCAAAAATAGCTGTTTACTCTTCAGATAAAACTATTGACCCTGTAGGAGCTTGTGTAGGGATGAGAGGATCAAGAGTGCAAGCAGTTGTAACTGAGTTGCAAGGTGAAAAAATAGATATTGTTACTTGGGCAGAAGATAAAGCTACATATATAGTTAATTCTTTAGCACCTGCACAAATTAGTAAAGTTATTTTTGAAGAAGAAACAGATAAAATTAAAGTTATTATACCTGAAGATCAATTAAGTCTTGCAATAGGTAGAAAAGGACAGAATGTTCGATTAGCTTCTATATTAACAAATTGCGAGATTGATATTATTGATGAAAAGGATGAAAAAAATAAAAGAAATGAAGAAGTTAAAAAAATATCTGAAACTTTTATGAAAGAATTAGATGTTGATGAGGTTATAGCTCATTTGTTAGCAACTGAGGGTTTTACTTCTATAGAAGAAATAGGACAAGCAGTTGATACAGATTTTAAGGCAATAGAAGGATTTGATGAAAATCTAATAAAAGATCTTAAGGATAGAGCTATACAAAATCTTTCAAAAAAAAATAAAGAATTAGAAAAAAAGAAGTCGGAATTAAATATTTCTAAAGAATTAGAAAATATTAAAAAGTTTAGTTTAAATGATTTAATTAAATTAGGTGAAAATAATATTAAAAAACTAGACGATTTAGCTAATTTATCTAGCGATGAATTACTTGATATTTTTGAAACAACTAATTTAAAAAAAAAAGATGCTGATGAAATAATTATGAAAGCTAGAGAAAGCTGGTTTAAGGAAGATAAAAAAAGTAAGGAATAGATATGAATGATAAAAATAGAAAAACAACAACAATTAAACAGACGTTTTCTTATGGAAAATCTAAAACTGTAACTGTAGAAGTTGTTCAAAAAAAGAAAAAAATAAATAAAGACATTCCACTTAATAAAACTGAAGAAAAAAAAGTTTTATCAGATAAACCTAGGAAGAAATTAACTATTAATAAAAGATTTTTTTCAACTATTAAAAAAAATATTAATCAGAGAAATGAAAATAAAAGTCAATCTGTAAATGATGAAAAGAAAAAAATTGTTAAAGAAGTAAAGATACCAGAAATTATTTCAGTGCAAGAACTAGCAAAAAGAATGGCAGAAAAATCATCAGAAGTGATAAAAGCATTAATGAAAAATGGAGTAATGGTCACTATTAATCAAAATATTGATGCTGATACTGCAGAGATTATTGCCCAAGAATTCGGACATAATGTTGTTAGAGTTGATGATAGTGAATTAGAATTAAATTTAAAAAAAAAGGAAGAAGATAAGGAAGAAGATCTTGTTGAAAGAGCTCCAATTGTTACAATCATGGGCCATGTTGATCATGGAAAGACAACTTTATTAGATGCATTTCGATCTAGCAGTATAGTTTCAAAAGAACATGGAGGAATAACGCAGCATATAGGTGCTTATAGAATTTTCACAAAAAAAAAGAAATATATAACCTTTTTCGATACTCCTGGCCACGAAGCTTTTACTGCAATGAGATCTAGAGGTGCTAAAGTTACAGATATTGTAGTTTTAGTTGTTGCTGCTGATGATGGAGTTAAAGAAACAACTATAGAAGCTATAAATCACGCTAAAGCAGCAGATGTTCCAATTATAGTTTGTATAAATAAAATAGATTTAAGTGAGGCCAATTCACAAAACGTAAAAAATCAATTAATGGAGCATGAAATTCTTTCTGAGGATATGGGAGGAAAAAATTTATTTGTTGAAGTTTCAGCTAAATCAAAAACTAATTTAGATAAATTAGAAGAAGCAATTTTATTACAATCAGAAATTTTAAGTTTGAAAGCTAATCCTTCAAAAAAAGCAAATGGAGTTGTAGTTGAGTCAAAAGTACAACAAGGAAAAGGATCTACAGCTACAGTTTTAATTCAAGAAGGATCATTAAAAGTAGGAGATTTATTTGTTGCTGGCCCAGCATATGGAAAAGTAAGAGCAATGACTGATGATTTAGGAAAAAAGATAACTATAGCCAAACCCTCAGTCCCTGTTGAGATTATTGGTATAACAGGTGTGCCAATTGCAGGAGATGAATTTAGAGTTGTAGAAAATGAAGCGAAGGCAAAAGAAATAGCAACATATAAACTTAATAAATCTAAAATTAACATAACTGAACCACTTACAAAAGAAAGTTTAGAAAAACAACTTAGTGAAAAAAGTAATGAAAAAATTAAAGAGTTGGGACTAATTTTAAAATCAGATGTACAAGGATCTTTAGAAGCTATAGTTAATGGTTTAGAAAAATTTAAAAATGACGAAATTAAAATTAAAATAGTCCATAAAGGTGTTGGAGAAATTAATCAATCTGATGTTGCTCTTGCAGTTGCATCAGAAAGTGAAGTTATAACTGTTGGTTTTAATGTAAAACCAAATAATTTAGCAAGAGATTTAGCAAAAAGAGATAAAATAGATATAAAATTTTTTACCGTTATATATGAATTACTTGATTATATAAAAGATAGTATGAGCGGACTTCTGGTTCCTGATAAAAAAGAAGTTTTAAATGGAAAAGCTAAAATTAAAGAAATTTTTAAAATGTCTAAAATTGGAAAAATTGCAGGGTGCGAGGTAATTGAAGGAAAAATCGATAGATCCTCAAATATAAGATTGTTCAGAGATAATAAATTAATTTATGATGGTAAATTAAATAGTTTAAAGAAATTTAAAGAAGAAGCTTCTGAAGTAAAAGAAGGAAGTGAATGTGGAATGGTTTTAGATAATTTTCAAGATATTAAACAAAATGATATTTTAGAGTCTTATATAGTAGAAGAACAGAAAAGAAGTTTGTAATTATTTTTTTACATTTGTTTAATGAAAAAAAACATAAAATCTCAAAGACAACTAAGAGTCGGTCAACAATTGAAACATTTGATTTCCGAAATAATTATAATGGGTGATTTTTCAAATGAAAAATTAAAGCAAGCAACTATAACAGTCACCGAAGTAGATGTAAGTCCAAATTTAAAAAAAGCAAATGTTTTTGTTATTTCTAGAGATAATAAAAAAAGTTTTATTAAATATTTAAATGAAAATAAATTTCTTTTTAAAAAAGAAATTGCCGAAAAATTGAATTTAAGATATGTGCCAGATTTAAATTTTTTATTTGATAGTTCTTTCGAATATGCAAACAAAATTGAAAAAATTTTAAAAGAACCAAAAGTTTTGAAAGATTTATAATTATGAATTACATTGAAAATAATTTAGATGGATGGTTAGTTATAAATAAAGACGAAGGCATGACTTCAAGACAAGTAGTAAATATTGTTAAAAAAACCTTAAATGTAAAAAAAGTTGGTCATGCAGGAACTTTAGATCCATTAGCAACTGGTGTTTTAGTTTTAGCTGTTGGAAAAGCAACAAAAGCTATAAAATATGTAATGGATGGTATGAAAAAATATAATTTTACCATTAAGTGGGGTTGTTCTACTGATACTATAGATGCTGAAGGTAAAATTATTTCTAAGTCTGATGCAAAGCCTAATATACTTAAATTGAAAAAAATTATAAAAGAATTAGTTGGTAAAATAGAACAAGTACCACCTAAATTTTCTGCAATTAAGATTAATGGACAAAGAGCATATAAATTAGCAAGAAATGGGCAAGAATTTGATTTAAAATCTAGAATAGTTTTTTTAAAGGAAATTAAAATAATAGAAGGAGAATCAAATAAAAATAAAGAATTTACAAATTTTGAAATTGAGTGCGGTAAAGGATTTTATGTTAGAAGTTTAGTAAGAGATATTTGTAAAAAATTGAATGTAGATGGGCATGTAATTAATTTAAAAAGAATTAATTCAGAGCCTTTTAGTATAAAAAAATCAATATCAATTAAAGATTTTTTAAAATTATATGAAAAGAATGATTGGAAAAATTTTTTTTTACCTATATATTCTGTTTTAAATAAAATTAAATATGTTGGAAAATAACTTAACTAAGGATAAGATCATAAGTGAATTTCAGAAAAAAGCTAAAGATACAGGATCTTCTGAAGTTCAAGTTGCTTTGTTAACGAAAAGAATTAATTCTTTAACAGAACATTTTAAAAAGAATAAAAAAGATAATCATTCAAGAGAAGGTATGATTAAATTAATCAGTAGAAGAAGAAGATTGTTAGGGTATTTAAAAAAAAAGGATTCGAAAAGGTACGAGGAAATAATAAAAAAACTCAACTTAAGAAAATAAATTAGTGTTTAAGATCATAAAAAAAGAAATTAATTGGGGTGGAAAAAAATTAACCCTAGAATCTGGCAGAATTGCTAGACAGGCCGATGGAGCGGTACTAGCAACTTATGGTGATACCACAGTTTTATGTACCGTTGTTGCTTCAAAAGAACCAAAGGAAGGTGTAGATTTTTTACCTTTAACCGTTAGTTATCAAGAAAAAACATTTGCGGCAGGAAAAATTCCTGGTGGATTTTTTAAAAGAGAAGCAAAGCCTTCAGATAAAGAAACATTAATTTCAAGATTAATTGATAGGCCTATAAGACCTTTATTTCCTGATAATTATTTCAATGAAACGCAAGTGATTTGTACTTTGTTAAATTTGGATAAAGATACTAGCCCAGATATTGTAGCGTTTATAGGAGCATCAGCTGCATTAGCATTATCCGGAGCCCCTGTTCAAGCAACAGTAAGCGCGGCAAAAGTAGGTTATATAGAAAATAAATTTGTTTTGAATCCATCTAATTCACAACTTGAAAATTCAGATTTAGAGCTTGTAGTAGCTGGTACAAAAGAAGGAGTTTTAATGGTTGAATCAGAAGTAAAAGAATTACCAGAAAAAACAATGTTAGATGCAGTGATGTTTGCACATAAAGAATTTCAAGAAGTAATAAAGTTTATTGAATCTTTTGCTAAAGAAAAAGATATAACAAAAATTGAATTTAAGAATGATAATGTAGATAAAATCTTAAAAGATTTATATGGAAAGATTGAAAAGAAGTATATGTCTGAATTTACTAAGGCCTATAAAGAAAAAGATAAATCTAAGAGATCAAATTTATTATCAGATATTAGATTAAAAATAACTGATGAATTTATTTCAGAAGATAATGAAGAAATTACAGAGAATTTAATTTCATCTGCTACAAAAAAAGTTGAAAAGGAATTAGTTAGATCAAGTATTTTAAAGTCTGGTAATCGAATAGATGGTAGAGATACTAAAACTGTAAGACCAATAAAAGCAGAAGTTGGGGTACTCTCAAGGGTTCATGGGAGCTCTCTTTTCACCAGAGGAGAAACTCAAGCTCTTGTTGTTACAACACTTGGAACAAGTCTAGATGAGCAAATTATAGACGATTTAGAAGGAGAATTTAAAGAGAGATTTATGTTACATTATAATTTTCCACCATATTCAGTTGGCGAAGCAAGCATGTTAAGACCTCCTGGTAGAAGAGAAATTGGACATGGTAAATTAGCATGGAGAGCTATAAAGCCTTTGATGCCTGTAAAAGATAAATTTCCATATACAATTAGAGTTGTATCTGAAATTACGGAATCAAATGGTTCGTCTTCTATGGCAACAGTTTGTGGAACTTCATTATCTTTAATGGATGCAGGTGTACCACTAGAAAAACCTATAGCAGGAATTGCAATGGGGCTAATTAAAGAAGATAAAGATTTTGCTGTACTTACGGATATTTTAGGCGACGAAGATCATTTAGGAGATATGGATTTTAAAGTTGCAGGAACAAAAGATGGAATTACAGCATTACAAATGGACATAAAAATTACAAGTATTACAAAAGAAATTATGGAAAAAGCATTATCGCAAGCTCTGGATGGAAGAATTAAAATTTTATCAGAAATGGATAAAGCAATTGCTTCATCTCGAAAAGAATTAAATAGTAATGCACCACAAATAAATACTATAAAAATTGATCCAGCTAAAATTAAAGATGTAATTGGCTCTGGTGGAAAAGTTATTAAATCTATAACTGAAGAAACAGGTGCAAAAATTGATATTGAGGACGATGGTACTATTAAAATAGCTTCAACAGATTCAGAAGGTGGAAAATTAGCATTAGAAAAAATTGAAAATATTACTGCAGAACCAGAATTAAATGAAATATATAGCGGAACTGTTGTAAAAACAATGGATTTCGGAGCTTTTGTTAATTTTATGGGATCAAAAGATGGTTTAGTTCATATTTCAGAATTAGCTGATAGAAGAGTAGGAAAAACTACAGATGTTGTAAAAGTTGGAGATAAAGTTACAGTTAAAGTTATAGGTTTTGATAATAGAGGTAAAATTAAATTAAGTATGAAAGAATTAAAACAAAAGAATGAAAAAAATTTTAATAGAGCCTAAATTGTATGGTTAAGAATAGTTTTACATATGACGATTTAATTAAATGTGCAAAAGGAAAGCTCTTTGGTGAAGGTAATGCAAAATTACCACATCCCCCAATGTTAATGATGGATAGAATAACTAAAATTACTAAAGATGGTGGTAATTACAATAAGGGGGAAATTATTGCAGAATTAGATATTAAACCAAATTTATGGTTTTTTGATTGTCATTTTAAAAATGATCCTGTAATGCCAGGATGTTTAGGATTAGATGCATTATGGCAGTTGGTTGGTTTTTTTTTAGGATGGTTAGGTGCTCCGGGTAAAGGAAGAGCATTGGGTGTAGGAGAAGTTAAATTCTCTGGAGAAGTTTTAAACTTTGCAAAAAAAGTAAAATATACGCTTCATATAAAAAAGGTAATTATTAAAAGGTTAGCACTTGCTGTTGCCGATGGTATTATGTCAGTAGATGGAAAAAATATTTATACTGCAAAAGATCTTAAAGTTGGACTTTTTAAATCTGAAAAATAAATTTGAGGTTAGCAATTGAAAATAGTTGTTGTAACTGGAATTGGAATTGTTTCATGCATTGGAAACACTATCAAAGATGTAACTGATTCACTATATAACGCTAAACCGGGAATAACATTTAGTAAAGAACATGAAGAGCTCGGTTTTAGAAGCCACGTTTACGGAAAGCCAGAAATAAATTTAGAAGAAAAAATAGATAGAAGAGTATTAAGATTTATGGGAGACGGTGCAGCTTTCAATCATATTGCTATGGAAGATG
>Ga0310344_10000654_pt1 | contig 26843 bp, 32 predicted proteins | sample HC15DNA20200_MG_FD_203801 | JGI IMG/M metagenome (GOLD analysis project Ga0310344, IMG submission 203801) | Marine microbial communities from station ALOHA, North Pacific Subtropical Gyre - HC15-DNA-20-200_MG | ecosystem: Environmental > Aquatic > Marine > Oceanic | place: Pacific Ocean: North...
GTAAAGACATTGAAAAAATATTCTAAAGGAACAAAATACAAACAACGAACAATTTTAGTTTGGAATGAGGTTGCCCAATCATATCATAGAAGATGGGCAAAAAATGAAATTGGACCATTTAATGTCACTAAAGAACTTATTAAAAATGCCAAGATAAAATCAGGACAAAAAGTGTTAGATCTTGCCTGTGGTACTGGGCTTGTAACAAAAAAAATTCTAAATAAAATTGGAAAAAATGGTGAGGTATATGGCATTGATAGTTCTAATTCTGCATTAAAGATTGCAAAAACGTGGATTGGTAATAAAAAAAATATTCATTTTGTAAGAGGTGATGCAGAAACGATTCAGTTAGCAACAAAATTTGATGTCATAACATGTCAATTTGCATTATTCTTTTTTCCAAATGAACAGAAGGTTCTTAAAAACATGAAAAAATTACTTAAAAAAAATGGTATGCTTGCAATGAGTGTTCATGGAAAATATAATGTTCCGTATTTTGATAGCATATTAACACCAATAAAGAAATTCATTCCAGATTATTTGCCTGAATATCCAGAATTAGATAGATTTGGCACTAAAGAAACTTTCAAGAAAGCAGTTTCAAAAGCTGGTTATCATACAATTGTTGTTAAAAAAATATTATTTGATTACAGTCCAGGAACATTTACAAATTATTGGAATAACTATAAGAAATATCTCTCTAAACCACTAAAAGTGAAATTTAACTCACTTACTAGATTTCAAAAGTCAAACCTAAGAGAGATTGTTAAGGATAACACCATAAAATATACAAAGAAAAATGGAAAAATCATCTTTCCATGGGAAGTTTTGGTTTTAACCGCTAGAAATTCATAGCCACTATGCATAAATTCACTGTTTAAGATTCAATAAAATATTGAAGTTAAGAAGAAAAAGGCTTTTGAAAAATTGTCAGAACATTACTGGCTCTAATACATTAATTACATTTGAGCCAGAAAATCTATTTTACATTACAGGTTTCTGGGGAGAAGCAATTGGAATATTGGATAAAAATGCCAATGCAACAATCATTGCTCCAGAATTAGAAGTGGGTAGAGCAAAGGGTGAATCAATAAATTGTGACGTTATACGATCAGAAAGGGGAATAAGTTCACTTGAAACATTAAAAAAATTTCTTAAAGGGAAAGTCTGTACAGACTGTCAAAATTATTCTGTAATGCAATCATTAAAAAAATCATCAGCTAGAATCAAAAATTCTACAGAACCATTTTATAGATCACGTGAAATTAAAGACAAAAATGAAATTGCATTGCTAAAAAAAGGTTCAAAGATAATTGATAACATGTTTAGAATTTGTACAAAAAAGATTAAAGCTGGGCAAAAAGAATCAGAACTTCAGTCAATTTTAATGTCATATGCAATTAAAAATGGAATGTTCGATACAGGTTATCGATCCACATTAAACCCACTAATCATTGCTGGTGGCCCAAATGGAGCATTGCCACATGCACAAGTAACCAATAGAAAATTCAAAAGAGGTGAATTGATAGTTGTTGATTTAACACTACGCTACAAGGGTTACGTTTCTGATGCAACTAGAACATTTGCATTAGGAAAAATTTCAGAAAACGCAAAACAAGTTTATCAAATTGTGAAAGAATCACAAAAATTAGGATTACATGCTGTAAAACCAAAAGCAAATTGTAAATCAGTTGATGATGCATGTAGAAAATTTATTGTTGATTCAAACTTTGGAAAATATTTCATTCATTCAACTGGACATGGAATTGGTTTGAATGTACATGAACTACCAAACATTGGGCCAAACAGTAAAACAAAATTACAAAATAATATGGCAATAACAGTAGAACCAGGCATTTACATTCCAAAAAAATTTGGTGTTAGAATAGAGGATTCATTAATTGTAAAAGACCGAACTCCCATACTTTTACATAAATTTACAAAAGAACTTGTAACACTTTAGATACTCTGATTTGTTGTAATTACGCATAAAAAAATCTGGTCAAATATTTTTAGATCAAAAGACTTTATGAGGAGCTTGATCGCAAATGATCCGTGCAAAAACAAGAAAACACAACGTACTTGAAAGCAATCACTATACGAGATCCTAGTGATTTACACTCGATAAAAGAAGATATCAAAAAAGGAATGATATTGATATTGCGAGTTACGCCTTTGGCTCAAAAGGACGTTGAAAAACTAAGGAAAGTAATAGAAGAACTCTATGTAATTGCAAGAAATGCAGGAGCTGATATTGCACGTCTTGGTGAGGAAAGAATTATTGTTACTCCAACAAATGTAAAAATTTGGAAACCAGATTACGATCTAAAATAATCTAATTGCTTCTAAAACCTGTGGATAATGAGTAGTTACTCTATACATTCTTCTAATTGATGTAGAAAGGTTTTCAGACTTTCGTCTCTCACCGTGATTAACCAAAACTCTTCGTAGTTTCGGTCGCAATCTGTGAACATATGACATCAATTGGTTATAGTCGCTATGACCGCTAAATCCTTCTAGTTTCTCGGTAGCACAATTAATTGTTACAACTTCAACCTTTCCTTCTTTTCCCAAAATAGAAACTTGTCTTGCTCCATCCATTACTCTTCTTCCAAGTGTTCCGTTTACTTGATAGGATACAAAAAGGATTTTGTTCTTTTTGTCTGGAGCAAGGTTTCTAAAATATTCTAATACTGGTCCCCCTTCCAGCATTCCAGAAGTTGCAATAATTATACATGGTGAATCCTCGCGTAATGGTTCATCACGACCATCTGCATGTTCAATGTTTGTAAAATATTCAGAATCGAATGGATTATCGTCGGTTTCAAGAATCTTTTGGCGAAGTGTTCTTTCCAAGTATTCAGGATGTGCTTCATGTATAGCTGTTGCCTCTTGAATCATTCCTTCCATGAAAACAGGAGATTCTGTCATTTGACCTGATTTCATATATTTGTCAATAACCATCATCAATTCCTGAGCACGTCCTACTGCTGGAATTGGAATTAGGACTTTACCTCTTTCAGAAAGAGTTTCGTTAACAGATTTGATAAATGCTGTTTCTACTTCCTCTCTAGTTGGTTGAATATCTTCTTTAGCACCATATGTGCTTTCTATAAGAAGTGTTTCAACTCTGGGAAAATTAGTTCTGGCGCTTTCTAGAAGCATGCTTTTTCCATATTTAATATCACCCGAATAAACAAAGTTATGGTCGCCGTTACCTACATGGAAATGGCATGATGCTGAACCTAGAATATGACCAGCATTATAAAAAACCAATTTAATGTCAGGAGAAATATCTGTAACTGTTCCATATTGCAAAGTTAGCGTTTGTCTCATGATTTGGTGTACATCTTTTTCCGAATACAATGGTGTCTTTCCCTGTGCTCCTGCAACTTTAATTGCATCAAGTTGAATTAAATTCATCATTGGTAATGTTGGCTCTGTACAGTAAATTGGTCCTTTATAGCCATATTTTGTAAGAACTGGTAAAAATCCAGTGTGATCCAAATGTGCATGTCCGATTACAACAGCATCAAGATCATCAAGAGTAATGTTTGCCCAATCCAGTCTTGGAAATGCTTCGGAGGAATTTCTTGCACCTGGGTTTACGCCACAGTCAATCAGAACTTTACTATCCATAGTAGTCAAAAGCATACATGAACGACCTACCTGCCCAAAACCTCCTAAAGTAAGAAGGGAAATCTCAGATTTTGGTACTAATTTTTCACGAAAAATTTTATCGCCAACGTCCTTAAGATGTTTCTCCCTTTCCGAGGTTGAAACTTTAAGCTGATAATTAATTGCTTTAATTGTGTTTGATGGTTTTGTTGTTGCCTTTCTAATTCTAAGCTTCCATCCAGTGTTATCGGTAACTTCTGTATGACTGAATTCAGTCGCATCTCGCTGACATAGCCAAGGTCTTTTTAATTCAATGGCAATTTCACCCGTTGCAGTATCAAAAAATGTTGATTCTAGTCCTGCATCTTTTGGAATTGCATTCTCTAGAATCTTTCTTGCTTCTTCTTCTGATTTTCTAATCTTTTCATCTGTTCTTATTACAATTCTCTTTTTTATTACGTTTACAAGATTTGAGATTACATCATTATTTTCCATCAAAAAACGTGGTTTGTTTGTATAAAGTGCAATACGAGGACCTTCATACTCTGCCTTAGTAACAGAAGCTTCTTTGGGTATACTTTTCAGTATGGTTGCCATTATACTTAGGCTAGATTGAGTTTCCTGCTGTTGTTTTTTTTGCAATTTATCTAAAGTTTGATTACAGCTTTCTTTTGTTCATCTGTTAGAAGACGGAATCCATTTTTATCAATCAACGCTACGTTGATTCCGTCACCGGTTCCAATATTTCTTGTAATTGCTGCTTTTACTGCACGTAAAGCAACAATCTTTGCTTCTTCAAGTGAAAGATCTTCACGATATTCATCTTCCAGAAGTCCATATGCTACTGGAGAACCACTTCCAGTTGTAACATAATTTTTCTTTTCAACTGAACCAAACATGTCTATATTAAATAATTCTGGACCAGTTTCGTCATAACCACCAACTAAAATATCTGCAATGAATGGATATCCTCTATTTTGATGGAACATTAAGGATGTTAATCTTGCTAGTGAACTAATTGGCATTGGTTCATTTTTTTGAATTCTATGAAGATTAGCATGGTATCGTAAAACATCAACGATGTTTTGTGCATCTGCAACACCACCTGCAAGTGTCAATCCAGCATGTTTTTCAATTTTTTGAATTTTCATTGTGTTATTGTTTGCAATGAAATAACCAGCACTTGCTCTCATGTCAGCACAAAGAACAACACCATCTTTTGCCCTTAAGCCTACAGTGGTTGTTCCATGAAGTATTTTTTCTTGTACGTTATTTGACATTGAAATTCCTCGTTAGAATATTTAAAAAAAGTAACACCCTTTTAAATAACTTTGTTATTGTGGTGAAGGTAGTAAAATGAAAAAAAAGTTAAGCAGAGCTCATTCACACACAATGGAATTACCTAGATTAATTGTGGTTGGTAATAACAATTTAAATCAGATCGGAAAATTTGTGAAAACTCTTTCAAATCCAAAAAAGGTTTGTTTAATTTCTGGCAAAAATGTAAGACCTATTGTTGGTAAAAAAATTGAAAAATCACTATCATCATCAAAAATTAAATTCAGATGGGAGCTATCAACTACAAATGATCCTGCCTCAATAAAAAGAATTCAAACAAAATTAGAAAAACCAAATTATGATCTACTCTTAGGTATTGGTGGTGGTAGAGCAGTTGATATTGCCAAAATTTCTGCTTACAAATTAAAAAAATCATTTGTTAGTATTCCAACATCAGCATCTCATGATGGTATTTCAAGTCCATTTGTTTCTGTTAGAGGAAATAAACCACATTCATTAGTCGCAACAGCACCACTTGGAGTTTTTGTTGATGTTAATATAATAAAAAATGCCCCAAGACGATTGATTTCTAGTGGGTGTGGTGATTTGATTGCAAAATTAACTGCTGTAAAAGACTGGGAAATAGGTAGCAAAAAAACAGGTGAATACTTTGGTAGATATTCAGCAAATCTTGCCTTAATGAGTGCAAAAATTCTCACTGATAATGTTTCTAATTTTTCCAAAAGAAATCTAAATGAACGTGCTATTGTTGAGGCGTTAATTAGTTCTGGTGTTGCTGCTTGTATAGCTGGAAGTAGCAGACCATGTTCTGGTGCTGAGCATCTATTTTCTCATGCAATTGATCATATAAAACCAGGAATTGGTTTACATGGTGAAAAATGTGGTATAGGTGCAATAATGATTGCAAAACTTCAAAGACAAGATTGGAAGAAAATTGTTAAAACACTTAAAGCTGTTGGAGCACCAACTACAGCAGACGAAATTGGGCTTGAGCCAGATATTTTGATTGAAGCACTAACTATTGCTCAATCATTACGTCCAGAAAGATATACAATTCTAAAACAACATAAGATGACAGAAAGTAAAGCACTAAAATTAGCAAAAAGTACTAAAGTTTTGTAATTATTTGGATTTAGATTTCGATTCTTCTTTAGCTTTAGTTTTTTGTGCCTGTTTATTGCCGTAAGTTTCAACAAAATTCACTTTTGAGAGTGATGGAACAAATTTGAAAAGATCTGTTTGTGTAAAATGCTTAATGATAGCAAGACCATCTGCTCGAAATATTTCTTCTGGAATTACAATGTCAACTATATTTCCATTCTTTTTGTAGTTGATTTTTTCATTTTCAACTGGTATTCGTGATTTCAAAATCTCTAAAATTTTATCATCGTCAGAATCTAATGATTTTTTTACATTGATATCGTACAAGATGGTTTTTCCAGCAAATCTATGATTATAGTCAATCTGAACTCTTCCAGAACCAATGTAGCGAATAATTCCTTTTTTATTATCAACCTCAACTGTATCACCAACTGAAACTTTTTCTGCATCTTCTCCAAGTTTTCTTAATGGAATCATACGGATCTTTCCTTTATCCCTAGCACCAAATCCTTTATCAGGAGAGACTTCAATTGTTTTTTTCTCACCTGCTTTAACATCAGGTAATGCGTCGTCTAGACCTTTTAGAACCCAACTTTCACCAATTGAAACTAATTTTGGCATATATTTTACATTAGGATCATGCAGGGAATGTTTTTTTGCTTCTTCTTCACTAGTGGTTTCAAATATTTCTCCTGAATCTTTTATCTTTGCAGTATAATCAAGTAAAATTAATTGTCCTTTTTTAAATGTCAACGTAGTCGATTTTGAATTTCCTTATATTAAGCTAAAGGGTATTCAGTGGTTTTAGTTTTTCTTCTGCGATTTTTAGACCTGCTTGGGTATCTGTATCGTAACCCATCATTGCTAAAGTAGATGCAATTCCTGAAATTGTTCTCATTACATGATAATGGTGTACTTCGCCCATACAACCAACTCTGAAAACCTTACCTTTTAGATTTCCAAATCCACCTGCAACTAAAATTCTAAACTTTTTTGCAAGAGTGTCTCTAAAAATTTTATCTTCCAAGCCATCTAGATAATTTAATGCAATTACTACAGTAGATCTTGAGTCTTCATTTGCAAATGGTGTCAAGCCAATTGCTGAAAGTCCAGAATATAACGCATCAGAACAAATTCTATGACGTTGTATTCTTTTTTCTATTCCTTCTTCTATCATGATTCGCATTGCTTCTCTGTATGCATAAAGTATAGGTAACGCAGGAGTAAATGGAGTGTGCTTTGATTCATCATAATATTTGAAATATCTTGGTAAATTGAAATACATTGTATTTGGAGGATTTGCTTCCATGTATTTTCTAGTTCTTTGATTAACACAAATTGGTGAAATTCCGGGTGGACATGCAAATGCTTTTTGAGCGCCAGTCATTGCAATATCAATTCCCCATTTATCCATATGAAGTTCTTCGCCACCGACGATAGAAACACCATCTAATACATAATACGAATCATTTCTTGATGTTAGATCTTTAATTCTATCAAGATAATTAATCATAGTGCCAGTTGAAGTTTCGTTCCAAACACAGTAGAATGCTTTGACATCCTTGTTATTATCAAATGCTTCTTTAACTTGATCAAATGTGGCATTAACACCAGGCTCCGTTTCAATTCTAATTGCTTTACCACCTGCCCATTCAATTTGTTGTGCTAAACGAGAGCTAAATTCTCCATTAACAGGAATGATAATTTTGTCATCCTTTTTTACTAAATTAACAACAGCACATTCTGTTGTGCCAGTACCCGAAGCTGAAAGACATACTGCATCTCCTTCTGTCTCAAAAATTTTTTTTGTATTGTTAACACACTCTTCATAAAGTTCTACAAAATCATCGCTTCTATGATTAATTGATGGTGTATACATTGCTCTGGTTACTCGTTCTGGAACATTTGTTGGTCCAGGTAACATAACTAGATATTCCAAATTTTTTCCCTATTGCAAAACCATTTTTAGGTTATTTATAATTAAAGATCTTTAAGGCGGTTTTTTACGTCAATCTTTAACAAAACATTTCGTGTCCCATCTGGAACCAGATCAAGCCAATTTTGATCATTTAATATCATTTTCCTGATATTAGTACCTGAAAGATTTTCACGTGATTTTAGAACAACAGAAATAATCTTTTTGTCTGTTTTTTGATAAAGACTGTGTGTAAAATCATCATTTGAGAACACAACATCATAATCTGGAATAATTTCATTAATAGATTGTGTCCATTCTGAATGATCATCTACATCCGGAATATCAAAAATTAAAATTTTTTTAAGAGTTTCTTTATCAATTGACGAATTTATCATATCTCGTCTCTCTTCAGCAGTAAATGGATTTCTTGGTTGATTACTCTTATTTGAACTACCAATACCAATGTAAAGTTGGTTAACTTTTGATAAAGCAAAACTAACAGCCTCTAAATGGCCAAGATGAAAGGGTTGAAATCTGCCAATTAGAAAACCGTTCATGATAATTTGTAGTATACTTTGTTTAAAAAATTATTATATTTCTCCACCAGAATTGAGCACTGCTGCCAAAAATAATATTATTACAGATAAAACTACTGTTATTTCTCCTAGAACAATGATCTTCTTACGTAGTTTTTGTAGTTGTGGCTCTGGAATTTCATTATTCATGATTTGATCCTCAACATCTTTTCTAATTATTCTTACATGTACTGCATAAGTAATAACCAATGCTGCAACTAGTATAATTTTGATTATCAAAACGTTGCCATATCCAGTTTCATATAGCATATCTGGCTTCTGCAAGATAAGATGTGCTTGATAAACTCCAGTTGCAATTAGAATTATTAATGATGGAACAGCAATTTTGTTAAATCGTCTTCCAACTTTAATCATGAATTGTAATCTTTCTTGAACTGACATTGACATTTTTTTTAAGATTGGTGCAAAGACTACACCAATAAATAATGAACCGCCTACCCAAATTGCAGCGCTAGTAATGTGAATCCAAGTAAGTAGTGCTTGCTCTAATGCCATTGAAATATCATAACTGGTTCTATATTTGACTCTTAACAACGTTTTTTAGTGCTATAACCAAAAAAAAATAATTGAAACCACCTGGTCGAATTATCTTAGTCATAGCAATACTTCTATTATTAGCTATGATGGGTGGTGGTGTATATTATGCTAGCCTGGATAATCCAGAACTTGAAAAAGCAACTATAGAATTATCTTCTGCTGAGTTAAGAGATGTAAATACCATAGAGAATAGAGCAACCATGACAGTTACATTTTCAGTTACAAATCCAAGTGATATTACATTTACAATTCCTTTGATTGCATATCAATTATATGGTGATGGTGTATCACTAGGCTCTAGTAGTTATTCAACTGAAGATGTTGCTATGCCTGGAAGAGCTGCATTTTACCCAGGCACTGAAATTCCTTTGGATAGTAAATTCTCATTTGTTCAAACTGATGCCAATAAAGAAGTGTATGAAAAAATTATCACTGGTCAAGATGTAGTATTTAGTGCAACAGGACTAATTACTGTTGAATCTGCATGGAGTATAGTTGAAATAAATTTTGATACAGGTTCCTAAATTTCAAAAGTAGAGTGGGCCGGGCGAGATTCGAACTCGCGATCACCGCCGTGTCGAGGCGGTATCATAACCAAACTAGACCACCAGCCCGTGAACTACAAAATCTTGAATGTCATTATTAACGTTTAACAGAGAACAAATGTATAGTTGTAGAATGTTGATTTGGTATGAATGTTGATTTTAGTGATGAAGAGAAATATGGATTCTATAAAGCAATCTACTCAAGACGTGATGTTAGAGCACATTTTACATCAGAACCAATAGATGATAATACTCTGACAAAAATTCTTCATGCAGCACACCATGCACCATCAGTTGGTTTTTCTCAACCATGGAATTTTATACTAATCAAGGATTATAACACGAAAAAAATCATCAAAGAATCTTTCTATACTGAGCACAAACGTGCATCGGAGCTTATTGAAGATCCTAAAAAATCTGATTATCTTTCCTTCAAATTAGAAGGAATTTTGGAATCCCCTGTAAACATTTGTGTTACATATGATCCTACAAAATTTGGACCCTTTGTAATAGGAAGAACAAGCATACCTGAAACGGGAATTTACAGTGTATGTTGCGCTGTTCAGAATTTATGGTTAGCAGCACGAACTGAAGGACTTGGATTAGGTTGGGTTAGTATTCTTTCAAACGACATCTTGAAAGAACAACTCAGACTACCTGAACATGTTGTACCAGTAGCATATCTATGTCTTGGGCATGTAAATAAATTTGAAACAAAACCTGATCTTGAAAGATCTGGATGGTTACCAAGATTAGATCTAAAAGATGTTGTATATTATGAAAAATGGGAACAAAAACAAAGTCCAAGTTGGAATAAGATTGAACAGTTAATTAAAACCAATCTTGATACGCTTAAATAATTACAAATATCTTTTCTGCTGGGCTTGTGGCGCAGTATGGATAGCGCAGTAGCCTCCTAAGTTACAGGTCGAGGGATCGAAGCCCTCCAAGCCCGCATATCTTCATTCTACTTTAAATTATCAAGGAATAATTGTTGATCATGAAAGTTGTTGTGATTTCTGGAAGTCCAAGAAAGAACGCAAATACTCAGATTATGATGAAACATGTCTTTGAATATACAAAAGAAAAAAATCCTGACACAAAATTCATTAATCTTTCCGAAGATGGATTCGAATATTATAGAGGTTTTTTGAATGAAATTGATTATAATGAAAAAACTCTGGAAGCAGCAAAAAGCATAACAGAGGCAGATGTATGGTTAATTGGCACTCCTATATACAATTCCATGTTCAGTGCAGCACTAAAAAACTTGTTTGAATTTATCAATTACAAAGAAACTGGAGGTAAAACCGCAGGTCTTGCTATTTTAGCTTCTGGCATGATTGGTTTTACTGATGTACAAACCCTGTTAACTCAACTAATGTCATATTTCAAAGTGTTAACTAATCCAACCCCAGTTTTTATGACAGCAGATAAAATTGAAGATGGAAAAATTACTTCAACAGAAGTAAAGACTAGATTAAATGAATTAGTTGATAAAACACTAGAAATAGCAACAAGTGAAAACTAAACTAAAAAATCAGATGTAAGATTAACGGTTTTGAATATTTTTACTTCATAGTTACCTTCAAACACATTGATTATTTGGTTACCATCAACATTCCTAACTCTGAATTTGTATTCATAAGAACCATCATCATTGACATCAGTTTGTGCGAAATGAACTGCTTCACCATCTTGATAAATTTGAATTACAACAGGAATACCATCTACATGGTTTTCAAATGTGCCCTCAATAAAGGCCCATGGCAGTTCATTATTAGATGGTATATTCATCGAAATTGTTGTTTTAATTAATGCAGAATCAGCGTCTGTTGACATAATCTGGTTAGTTTGATCTGCAAATGTTGGTGAAAGTAGTATTGTTGGTAGTAAAACAAACAATCCTAAGATCATTATCAAACTTGTATTCATAAAAAAATTCATTCCGAGTTACATATTAAGTTGACTAGAAAAAGATTCATTGTAGAAAGTTAATGGATCAAAAATTAAAGTGTGAATGTAGTTGTCATTTTGGTGGTGCAATCAGTTGCCCTAGTTGTAAAGATAAACATCAAGAAAAACACGAGTGTAAACACTGTAAATGATTACTTTTCTTTTGCAGCAAGCATTTTTAAATTAAAAATTTCAGCACGGATAGATTCAATCTCCACTCTAGTTTTAAGATGTTCAATCTCGTTTTTCAATCGCCTAATTTCATCTTGACCATCAATATCTTTTAGATCTTCTTCAATACTCGTTTTGTATGTAGTAAGTTCGTTTTGGCTTAGTTCATCATAGTTTTTTTTTCGTCATCAGAATGACCATGATTACGTTCAGCAGCCTTTTGGCCTATCCAAACTATAAATGTCAAAAACCACATAATTGGAACTGCCATCAGAAAAATCATGTTTAGTTTTACATCAACCTCAAGAAATAGTGGCCATAAGGCAGTCAGTACTGCAGCAAAAACCCCACAAACTAAGGTTGCTAGGTGATTATTGGCATGACCCATAAAAATTTCTCGATGTTTGATGAATATAACGTTAGTGTTGATTACAATTTTAAAACTTAGTAATAAAACTATTCTTCTACATCTTTATTTGTGATCAAGGTTGTTCTTGTTTCAGATTGAAGTATCTTAATTTTTTCTAAAAGTTCATTTCTCAAATCACGAGCAACTCTTCGAACAGTTGGTCTTGGAACTCCTAAATCATCAACAACTTTGGTATAAATATCTTGTTTGTCAGTCACACCATTGTCAAGAAGATTATTAATTGCTGCTTTGATGACTGTACTTTGATTAGTGCGATTCACAGGATTCGTTTCAAATCGATCTATATAAGACTATCAAAAATTTTAAGACAAAAAAGTAAAACTGCGTTTTTCGCTAAACACTAAAAAAATTATAAATAGGAATAAAAATTTTAAATAACTTTTAGTAATTGTTTTAATTAAACAAAAGACTCTTATGCTAAAGAAAAATTTTTGCGTTATTGGTTAATGTTCTAGTAGAAACTAATCTTGGTCAAATTAAATTTCAGTTGCTACCTGAGTTAGCACCAGAACATGTGCGAAACTTCACAAAACTTGCAGAATCAGGATTATATGACGGAACACTCTTTCATAGAGTTATTCCAGGTTTCATGATTCAGGGTGGAGATCCAAATACAAAAGATCCTTCTTTAAAGAGTCAGTGGGGAATGGGTGGCCCTGGATATAACATAAAGGCAGAATTTAATTCCAGATCACATCTTAGAGGAATTGTTTCGATGGCTAGATCACAAGATCCTGACAGTGCAGGTTCTCAGTTTTTTATTGTAACATCAGATAGCACTTTTTTAGATAGAGAATACACAGTTTTCGGTGAAGTGACAGAAGGTATGGATATTGCAGACAAAATTGTTAATCTACCTAGAGATTCGAACGATTGTCCTCAACAGGAAGCCAAAATGGTTAAAGTATCCATTTCTAACGAATAAACTATTGAAAAAGCAAATTTTTTCTCTAATTTCTATTATGTGCCTACTGATAATTACTCCAAACTCATATGCACAAGAATTCTTGAGTGGCACTACGCCTGTAATGTATGAATTGGAAATTGAATTGCAAAAAAGCCCTCATGTTAAAGTAATATTTGATGTTCAAAATTTTAGAGGTCTTGGACATCTTGAAATTTGGGGTGATAAACATGAAAATCTTAATGTTTACACCGAAAGATTGGAACTAGTGGAATATGAACTAGATGGAGATACTTTCGAAAATTCAAAATATATCAAATTTAGTGAACATCCAAATTTTGGAGAACAAGAAGGTGATGAATTATTTGTTGAATACTTGATTCATGATTATATTCAGTTAAAAGATCAACTATGGACTGGAGAATTTAGTTTTCCACATAATGTAACTATCGATTTGTATGATTATAATGACTGGGTGTTTGTAAATTCTAATGCTGTCCTTCTGCCACCTAATGCAGGAAAAATTAACTGTGTTGGATGTCAACTCACGCTTGAATTTTTCAATGATGAAGATCTTTTTACTAGAACACAAAGTGTTTCTCTAAATGAAAAAACTATTGATACTACAATAATGTCAGATGGATACATATCAGATTTTAATTTTGATGAATCACTAAAGTTGATCAGTTTTGGTTTGGAAAAGAAAAATCAAATTGTAGTTATAGGAGTTCCTTTTGAAGTATTACTAAATCCTTATCGGGTATATCTTACTAGCTTGGATGCTTTAGAACTTGATCCTTATGATCAAATTAAGAACTCAGAAATTACTAAAGATGAACATGGTATATTATCATTTAGACCAACAGACACAGGAATGATTTACATTCAAGGGGCAACTGAAGAAGAGCATAAATTATATGCTGAATATAACAAACCAGAACCAGCTTTAACTCCACCAATGCAACAAACCAATGAGATACCTGATACATCTATTTTACATTCTCCAGAAAATAAAGAGGATCTGACTTGGAGTGAAATAATGGAAATGGAAGGTATTGGTGAAGAAACTGACCAATTATCTCTTCAATATTTCTATTTGGTGCCTGTTGGTATGATTGTCATAGCAGTAGTTTTTGGAATCTTTTTCTCTTTAAGAAAAAAAACTAGTCTTAGAGTAAAAAGGAAAAACAGAGCATAAACTAGCCAAGCTTGAATTATGTATTGTACTAGTTGGTTAGAAGTGCTTCTTTTGAGAAGTAGAAATTTCTTTCCTCACTAGTATTTTTTAAGAATTCCTTGTTAAACGCCATTTTTGTTAAGGCAACAGAAACATCAAATGGACTTGCAACCCAACCATATTCCATTAACTGACTTACAGATTCACCAACTGTTCGTGGCTGATCGAAAAATGAGTTTTTTGCTAAAATTCGAAGCTTATTCTTAAGATCTTCAACTGTCACATTAACAGGCGATGAGAACTCTGGTTCGTGGAATTCTGCATTATCTAATGTGTTCATAACATCATTCTGTGGATGGTTTTGTAGTTGTTGTTTTAATGAATTGATTATTTCTTCTGCAGTATCATTATCAACATAAAAATCTCTAGAGTCGATTTCAATCTCGTTATTTCCCTGTTTAACACGTATTTTTGCCATGCAAACTATTTTTTTCATATTGATTTATTTTGCTAGCTCTAAGTAGCTTTAAAGATTCATCAAAAGTTTTACACAAATTCTACTATAGGCTAAATGTTTGATAACTGATTTATACGTAAATTTTGCCAAAATCTTATGCTTACAGTATTTGGTTCTACTGCACTAGACACTATTCGTACACCTAAAAAAACACTAAAGAATGTTTTAGGTGGTGCTGCAACATTTGCTGCTATCTCTGCCAGTTTTTTTACCAAACCAGGATTAATTGCCGTAATTGGAGATGATTTTCCAAAAAGATATTACAATATCCTAAACCAATATCTTGACTTACGTGGACTTTCAGTACTAAAAGGAAAAACTTTCAGATATGATGGTAGATATGACAAGAGCTTGAGTGTTAGAGAGACGCTTAAAACTGAACTGAATGTATTAGGCAAATTCAAACCCAGTGTACCTAAAGAATTTCAAAAATCAGATTTTGTATATTTGGCTAATAATGATCCAGAACAAAATTCTAAAATCATTAAGGAATTTGATAACGTAAAATTTTCAATGTGTGATACAATAGAGTTTTGGATTTCCACAAAACGAAATGCGGTGATAAAAATGATAAAATCGGTAGATGCAGTTGTAATAAATGATGAAGAGGCAAAATTACTCACGAAAGAAGATAATCTGATTAAATGTGCCAAAAAAATTATGGGGTGGGGTAGCAAGTATGTTATAATTAAAAAAGGTGAACATGGTTCATTGCTTTTTTATCAAGATACAATTTTTACATCACCAGGTTTTCCTCTAGGATCAGTTTTGGATCCAACAGGAGCAGGAGATTCATTTGCAGGTGCAATGATAGGCTATCTTGCATCAAAAAAGAAAACAAGCATTTCTGAAATTAAAAAATCAATAATCTATGGAAATGTAATGGGTTCATTTGCTGTTGAAAGATATGGTTTGGATGGTCTTCTTAGACTAAAAAGTTCCAATATTACAAAGCGGAAAAACCATTATGAAAAAATGATGTTTTTTTGAACAGTTATAGATAACATTATCAATGTAACAATATGAAAGACAAGCTGGAAACGATTTTTTCTCTCCAAAAAGATTTTGCCAGTTTAATGAACTCAAATAGATATCCAAAAAATACTGAAGACAAAGTTTCTGCATTATGTACGGCTATAATACATGAGGCGGTTGAGCTCCAAAGAACCACAAACTGGAAATGGTGGAAAACTCCTACTGCGTTTAATGAGGATGAAGCAAAAGAAGAACTAATTGATATTTGGCACTTTGTAATCCAAGCGTCAATAGAGCTTAATCTTTCACCGGATGAAATCCTTGAAGAATATAAACGAAAAAACAAGATCAACAGAGAACGACAACAAAATGGTTACTAACTAATCAGAAAATATATCTGAAATCATTTTATACTGCGTTATTTGAAAAATTTTGAAATGAAAATTAGACATCTGCATGAGCATGATAGACAGTATAGAGTTTTTCTGTTTACTTTCTACGCCTGCGCAATAATTATGACATCAATAACTATCTTTGGTACTATTTCGATGATACAAGAATGGCAAGAAAATGGCACATATGTAATGGGTGAGGTTTTAGTTGGTACACATATTCCGTTTGAAAACTTTGCAAATCTTTCCACATGGTTATCATTTGCGTGTATAATTGCATGGTATTGTATTTCAAGAATTGGATGGAAAAGAACAGTAGGATTAGAATCATACAGAATGGCATTATTGCAGTTAATGTTGTTAGGTTTTGCAATTATCTGTCTATACGAAGTGTTGTGGAGTTTTACAGTACTAAATGCCGAAATCACTGCACAAATGGTTTTAGATGGAACGACTCCGGATATTGACAAATTAGTTGTTAACTATCCAGATCCTGATAGACCATGGAATTTGATCTTTGCGACTAAAATCTGGTTGGTAGGCTTCATAATTAGTGCACATGCGTTTTATCTTAGCAAGAAACCAAGAAAGTCGCTGGAAGAATTAGATCCTAACTAATCATTTTTCTTTGATCTTTTTTGTGACAAGAAATACAGTTATTCCAGCAACTACTGCAGCCATAATGTAAAGATCATATGTCATATTCTATATTCTGAATCATCATAAAAAAATGTATCAAGTTCTAAAACGGTGATAACTTTATAGCATTACACGATAATTTTCTTGTAAATTGGATATAACTGAAAAAGTTGATTTAATTGCAAAGCCACCAACCGAAGAAATTGTAACAAAAGATGATCTCTTAGAATTACTCAAAACAAACTCAAAACCTAACCATTACATTGGTCTAGAAATTTCTGGATTCTTACACCTAGGTAGTCTCATTAGTACTGGATTCAAAGTTAATGATTTTATTAAAGCAGGTGTTAATTGTACGGTGTTCTTAGCCGATTGGCATACTTTGTTAAATGAAAAGTTAGGCGGCAGTTTTGAAAATATTAAAAAAGTTGCAAAATACTATGAAGATGCATTTAGATTAGTTTGCCCAAATGCAAACATAGTTTTAGGTAGTGATCATTATGATTCTAAAAAAGAATACTGGACAGAACTTGTACAAATTGCAAAACATATGTCATTGGCTAGATCTATGAGAACACTTACCATAATGGGAAGATCAGAAAATGATGAAAAAATTGATCTTGCAAAGCTGATCTACCCTGTAATGCAGGCAACTGACATACATTCACTTGATTTAGATATAATGCATGCCGGAATGGATCAAAGAAAAATCCACATGCTAGTTAAGGATGTTTTTCCAAAAATGAAATGGAAAGTTCCAGTAGCTATACATCACAAATTATTACCTGGTCTAACCAAACCTATAGAAGAAACTGGGAATGAGGTGGCGAAGATGAGTAAATCTGATCCTAATTCTGGGATTTTTATTCATAACTCAGATGATGAAATTAGAACTAAAATTAACAAGGGGTTTTGTGAGGAGGGAGTTATAGAAAACAATCCTATATTAGAAATTACAAGGCAAATTGTGTTTCATGAATTTAAAACAATATCTATTGAACGACCAGAAAAATTTGGTGGTAATGTCAGTTATGACAATTTTGAAAATTTGGAATCTGATTTTTCACAAAAGAAACTACATCCAACAGACTTGAAGAAAGCTGTTGGAGAATCTTTGATTAAAATAATCTCTCCAGTTAGAGATAAACTAAATTTAACTGAGGAGTTGGCTGATTTAATTAAAGGTAACCTAGTTTAGAATTTTTTCGGATTCAGTATCAATTTGTATATCTTTACCATTCTCAATTGAATCAAATTCATCTTCAGAGATAACAATCATTGGAATATTCGCTAATGCACATCCTGAAGAAACAGTTAGATCAGCTTTTTTGCAAATCATTGCAAGAGGAGCAGATTCATTATTTTTTAGTGAGTAAATTGTGTAAGCGCCAACACTACTGCCTATTCCATGTGGAAATACAAGAATAGAATCTTTGATTGATTTTTCAAATATATCATATTTCTGATCGTGGATAATCCCTGTCTTTTTATCAACTGCGCCTAGAAAATTAATTGGATTTATAGTTTTGAGAACTGTTCCTTTTGCTTTCCCTTGAACAATCACTTTGGTCATTGAGTATCCTCTTCGATAATTTTTGAGAGTGGTTTTAGATTTACATCAACACCAGTAGAGTTTTTCAAATAATATGCGCCTTTTACAGAATTAGTTGTTACCGAATCAGTTTCATTTGGATCAATTAATGGTGTCAAGCACGTACAACAATCAGAAAGTATATCACAACCTGCTCTCTCAATTTCATCCGTATACTTCAGACTTCGAGCTTGATGTTGTACTGCTCTAGAACAAAAAATCATACACTGTTTTCTAAATGATTTTCCTTTTAGCATTTTTGAGAGATCTGATAACTCCTCTAAACCCAACTGTGGACTTCCAAGTGTAATCAAATCTCCTTTCTCAGATGTGTTTAACTCGTCAAAAATTTTGTTCATCTCTTCTTTTCCAAAATCAACCTTTTCAGAAGAACTTGTATCTTCATCTGAAAATTGAAATTTTGCACAAGTTCCAGAAGTTCCCATTCCTCCACAAAGTGCTTTACAGCTACGTCTATCTGGCTCTGAAACTCCTGAGATTCTTACTGATGTATCACCAACTTTTCCTGCAAAAAATCCAAGTAAGCCAAAGTCAAGTTCGTTTGGATTTTCAAGTTTCATTCTGATAGTCATTTGTGCCTCATTTCCATCTTTACGCAAATCTGAATATGGACTTTTACCAGTTATTGCGCTTGCAAGTGCACTAAATGCACTTTCTTTGTTTGTTCTTATACCACCAAGTGAATTTGCAAAAATTGCTGCATTACTTTCGGCAAATGAAACTTGGGTATCTTTTTCTGGAAGATCATAGATATCATATGGTGTACACGAGAATGTGGGTTCTACACCCATCTTTATGTAAGAATCTCTAATGCTCCTTTGTTTCTCAATAAATTCTTCATCTAGATTATATTCGGAAACATGATCAAAATCAAATCCCATTGGATTAACTGTAGACTTAATTGTAACTTTTGCGTCTTCACTTAGCTTTCTAAGAAATTCTTCTCCTGAATCTCCAATTGTATTATAATTAACACCTGATAAATGAGCCCACTTGATCGGAATCAGCTTTTCTGCATTAGTAGCTTCTCCTGTAGCCAAAAGAATACGATATGCTGTTTGTAACGCTTCACCTTTGTCTCCATTCAATGCAGCTTGTTCGTCTTTTGTTAATTCCATTAATCATACAAGTTTCTACAAATATAAGACTTGTACGTCATATTCACGTATGAAAAAAATTCTAAATGGCATGGTAAATACGATGAATTCAGTAAAATCACCAAGAATAACTGCGTTACAAGATCTACATGATGCAGAAGATCGTGGTCCGTTTAGTATTTTGATTGGAACTATATTATCAGCTAGAACAAAAGATGAGTCAACTAGTAGGATTGTAAAAGATCTATTCAAAGTTTACAAAAATTCAAGACAACTTGGGAATGCAAAAGTAAAAGACGTTGAAAAAATTATCAGATCGATTGGATTCTATCATGTAAAGGCTAGAAGAATAATTGAAGTAGCAAAGATAATTGATTCAAAGTACAACGGAAAGGTCCCTGATGATCTGGAAAAATTAGTTGAATTACCTGGTGTTGGGAGAAAAACTGCAAACTGTGTTCTAGTTTATGCTTATGAAAAACCTGCTATACCTGTAGATATCCATGTACACCGAATTTCAAACAGATTGGGCTTGGTTCAAACAAAAAATCCAGAAGAAACCGAGTTTGAACTAATGAAAATAATTCCAAAAAAACTTTGGCTTGATATTAATGAAACATTCGTAAAGTATGGTCAAAACATCTGTAAACCAATATCACCAATGTGTGATGTTTGTAAAATTAAAAATTTTTGCGAATATTACAAAACTAAGAACGCTTCTTAGTTACTAAAAGTATGGCTATTCCAATACCTATACAACCAACTAAAATGAATGGAAACATGTGTAATGGTCCTTCAGTAGGATCACCGGATAAAATTTCTAAATTAATATGTCCACCAGTTGCTGCAGGTGGATCCTGTGAACCTTCCATTCCCCAAACAGAATATGCCTTTATCTCAAATCCTTCAACATCAAGATTAGATAATACAATTCTTTCTCCATTGTTAATAGTCAAACCTGCAGAATTTGAATAGGCCAAAATTACTTTTGCTCCTGGTAACCAACCTCTTTCTAGTTTGTTATGTACAACTACATAGCCTTCTTCTGGTAGTTGTACCGCAATCCAGAATTTTTTGTTAGGAGGACTTCCCATTCCAACCTCTATGAATTTATCTTCAATTGTTGCATCAAATAATCTGATTACTCCATTACCATTTGGATTTCCATAAACTAGTTCATTTACAAGATTTGTTTGCCAGCTTACATCGTGAATTTCATCAAATGGAATAATTATTTGATCTCGTGCCGGCTTGTTGAAATCATTATAGTCAATATCAAAATTTACAATTGCTAGTGTTGGGTTAGCTTGTTCCTCTGCAAATGCTGGAACAAACATTACAGCTACAAAAAATACCAACGGGATTTTGTAATTCATTTATTCAACAAATGGTTTGTCAAAATCAATTATAACTTTGGCAACTTCTGGTCGTAGAATAAATTCTGATGGTGATTGGCCATTTTGTATCATTTCACGCATTTTTGTACCACTAATTTGTTCTCGTGAATCTGCATCATGTGGACAAACTTTTGGATTTGTAAATGTAAGGCATTTTTTACAGTAGAAAAATGCTGGGAAAAAGATTGGTTCAATTTCTAATTCGGGATAATCATCAAAAATTTTGTGTGCAGCAAAAGGATCATAAAAGTTTCCAACTCCTGCGTGATCTCTTCCTATGATGATATGAGTACAACCATAGTTTTGTCGCATAATTGCATGATGAATGGCTTCCTTAGGTCCTGCATATTTCATTTCAGTATGTAATGTAGCAAGTTGACATTTTTTCTCAGGATAATAACTTGCAATCATTGTTTCATATGCTTTGACTATAATCTCGTCTTTGAAATCTCCTGGTTTTTTCTTACCAATTAACGGATTAACAAACACAGCGTCACGTGTAGTAATAGCTGCTTTCTGTAGCATTTCATGTGCAACATGCGGTGGATTCCTAGTTTGGAATGCTACTATAGTCTTCCATCCTGCCTTTTCAAATGCTTCTCTTGTCTCAGCTGGAGTCATTCTGTGTTTTCTGATTTCAGTTTCGTTTTGTCTTTGAATAAAGTCAATTTTACCACTAATTAGGAAATCTTTCATTGAGTTTGTCTTTGCTACACCTGGATGGGAAGAATCATTTGTTCCATAAACTCCAGCTGCAGTTTTTTGTTTGTCAAATGAAAATACTTCTTCTACATGTAAAATTGCAATGCCAGTACCATCTGGATTCTTGAGTAACACATCACCAGATTCTTTCATTTTTTTGGAAGTTTCCTCATCAACATCTAAAACTGTTGGAATTGTCCATGCTGTACCGTTTGCTAGTCTTCCCTTTTCAATAACTGAATCAAAGTCTTCCTTATTTAGGAAACCTTCTAGCGGACTAAAAATCCCATCTGCTATATTTTCAACATCATTGGCTAAATCGGCAGAAATTTCAATAGAAAATAATCCAGATGGATCCGCTTTAGTCACTCGATTAACTAGTTTTCCTCCATGTGCACTAATCATGTTGAAGCCTCTTTTTGTTAATTATTTACTTGTTGTGATCCATGTGTAATCCACATTCCTTATTATCATCATTTTCCCACCACCAACGACCTGCTCTAATATCTTCGCCAATCTTTATTGGTCGTGTACATGGTTCACATCCAATACTAGGATAGCCCTCATCTAGGAGCTTGTTATATGGACAGTTGTTTGATTTAATGTATTCCCACGTTTGCTCATATGTCCAGTTAATTATTGGATTAACTTTAACAATGCCTCCATGCATTTCATCAACCTCAAGCATCTTTGCAGTTGAACGATTTTGGTTTTGATCATTTCTAAGACCTGTTATCCAACCATCAAGTGTTTCAAGCATCTTGTTCATTGGATGAACTTTTCTTATAGAACAACAAAGTTTCCTATTGTCAATGCTGTCATAGAAACAATCTAAACCCTTTTCTTTAACCATTTTTTCAACTTCGTCTTGATCAGGATGTAACATCTCAATTTTTGTATTATAACGCTTCTGAACATCTGCCATGGCATCAAAAGTTGCTTGAGGCAATCTACCCGTTTCAAGTGTAAATAGTCTAGCGTCAGGATTGATCTTAAACATCATATCAATAATTGCTGCATCTTCAGCGCCAAAGCTTGAAGCCTTTGCTAATTTTGGATGCAAATTATCAAATGCCCAAGTTAGACATTCCTCTGGAGTAGTTAATGTTTTGTTAATATCATCTAACTCAGATTGGGTAAATTTTCCCATGATTCTCATGAGGCGGTGAGGTATTATAATTATACGAGAATTAGCTGCCATTAAGAAATATTGTAAAATATAAACTCCCATTGATTAAAAAATTAAATGAGCAATAATACATACGTCGTGGTTTTTCCATCACTGTTTGCCGAAAAAAAGATAAGCTTGTTGATTGCAAATATTAAAAAAATTTTGAAAATCCAAAATCAGAGTTTTGGCAGAATTTCAAGAGATGGAAATTTGATACTTGTGGATGCAAACGATCCAGTCTTTGCATCTAGTTCAATCAATCTTCTTTTTGGAATAAAACAAATTATAATTGCAAAGCAAATAGAAAATAATTTCAAATCTGTTGTAGATGAAATAACTAAAGTTGGTTCAAGTCTTTTATTAAAAGGAGAAAAATTCTATGTTAATGTAGAAGGTACCCCAAAAGGATATGTAAACAAAGATGTGGAATTATCAGCGACGTCAACACTAATTGAAAATAATAAAAAAATTGATGCAAGACCTGGCACTGAGGAAAAATATGATAAATTGTTGTTTACATACATTACAAAATCAAAAGCTTACGTTAGCATATTTAGTGATAAAGGACTTGGTGGCACTGTTAATAATTCACAAGATCAAAAAATGTTATGTGGAATCTTTGATGAATTTTCAGCAATAACGTGTATAGAAGCAATCAAACAAGGATTTGAAGTGAAAGTTATTGTGTTTTACAATAAGTATACAGAGCTCATAGATCTAGTAAAAATATTGCAGAAAATTTTACCTAGAACATTAAAAACAAAATCTGAAATAGAATTCTACAAAATACCAAATCTTGGTAAGGACTTTAATAGTAAGAATTTTCTTACTAATGAAATTCTTCTAAAAATTGCCGTTAAGGAAAAAATTTCACATATCATGTTGTCTTTATCTCCTCTCATTTTTCCTTCTACAGTTATCAAAAAATTACAAGAACATGCATTTAGATTAGGATTAACACCTCACATTCCACTTTCTGGGATTGAATCTGGAATTTTTATCAATGCAAAAGAAATTGGTTTGGAGAAATACATTCCAAAAATTGAAAAGCTGTTACGTACCAAGATAGTAGATAAAAATACAAAAAAAGTTTCAGAAAATTCAATACGTAATATTCTCAAAAATAGAAGAATTGTCACTGTAAAATTGGGTCCAAATGTAGTACATGAAATACTAGATTCGCTAGAAGTTGATCACTGAAAATTTAAACGGGAAAATTGATTTAATGATATGAAAAAAATAGGCCAGTTCATCTATCCTTGGGGAAATGGACATTATTCTAGAATGATGAGACTCAATGATGCACTAAATGAAACAATGGGTGATGAGCTAGAAACACATTTTTTCAGTAAGGGAGTTATTCTTGAAAAACTCTTGAAAAAGTTTCCAAGAAAAAAAGATAACATACATGAGATTTTAATGCCAACTCCGATAGATGGTAAGTTTGGCCCAAGTGTTAGTATGTCGCTGTTAAACCTACTCGTTCCTGTGTCAGATAACCAGCCATTGGTTACTCAAATTTCGAGTTATCTGAAAGATGAGAGGAAATTCTTTGATGTTGAAAAGTTTGATTTGGTAATTAATGATGGAGATATGGGTTCTAATGTACTTGCAGAGAATAGAAACATTCCAAGTATTTTTGTTACAAATCAATACAAACCAAAATTATGGAAGTCAAGGTTCTACTTCAAACCTGCACTGTCCTTTATTGCAAAACAGATCTCAAAAGCAACCAGAATTATTGTTGCTGATTCACCACCACCATACACAATATGTGAGTTTAACTTGAATTTTACAAAAAATATAGAGCATAAAGTGACCTATGTGGGTCATTTTTCAAAAAATAAAAAAATTGATCGAGCTGATAAAACTGAATTAGAGTTGCTGATTCAAAATTCTGATTTTGGTTATTGGATGAGAACTGGCAACAAATCAACAAACGAAGGAACTGGAGAAAGATACAAAGAAGCATTTCAGAATGAACAGATGAAAAATGAGAAGAGAATAATTTCCCATGCTGTGAATAATTCAGAATTTGATTGCGTCTTAGATCGTGATGGAAGAAAATACTCTATTTCAGAAGCATTAGAAAAACGAATAGATTGGATTCAGATTGATAAGGGCTACCTATCTGAACAAGAGAAAGAAACAGTTCTCGATTCTTGTAAATATGCAGTAGTTAATGGCTCACATACTGTAATGGGTGAAATTTTAGGAAATCACTCAAAACCAATTATTGGAATTCCAATTTATGATGAGCATACAAACCAAATAAAATGGGCAGAAGCGAAAAAGTTAGGCTTGTCGGCTCAAAACGGTGACCAAATTGTAGAATCCATAATAAAACTAAGAAATGATTATGATGGTTTCCAAGACTCTGTTAATCTGTTTTCAAAAAATTTCAATGGAAATGGAGCTGAAAATACAGCCAAAATCATATCAGAAATATTACAAAACAAAAAATAATTATTTCCATAAATCAATACAATTCTAACTGATGTGCGGTATCTCGATGGGCGAGCTGACCGTAAGGGATGAAGATATAATCCGCACATCAGTTCGTTATAATTCAGAAAATTGACGAGGCAACACTCTTAAGGAAAAGCAAGAGGCAAACAATATTGGTAAACTGCCCTGAATGCGTTAGTAGAGAGATAGAAAAGAAAAAGAAACAATTGGAGATAGATTTCAAGGCAGCAGAAGAGGAGGGTAGAGAGTTTAGACCTCCTGCATATAGAGAATTAGAGGAAGAAATCGACTTTGATGGACTTGGGCTTATTATGAAATTAGATTCATCAACAAAACACTTCATATGCAAAAGATGTGGTCTTTATGCAACCAGAGAGCAAATTAGTGATATAAGATATAAACTATCACGAAAGGAATCAACACGTTCTGATAAGCAATATGACTACCTTGATTGGTGGCAGAAAAGTAAGAAAGAAAAACAAGCCCAATAATCACTAATTAAAAATGGCTAAAAAAAAGGATCAAATCCCAGAAGATATTGATGCTGAGCTAAAATCACCAAAATTTGGAAAACCAATAAAGCTTACTGCAACTGGGTATTTTTTAGATATCAATGAAAAAGAACATAAGGTCGACATTCAAACCTACGAACCAATTTCAGGAACAACAATTCTAGAAGGATTGTCAATTTCAAAAGATGTTAACGTAAATAATTTGGAAAAAGGAGTTGTTTGTGAATTTAAGTTGGATGAACTGAAAGCTCCGTTAAGCAAAAAAACTGGAGATTATTTGAAGGAGCAAGGAATTACATTGGATGTAATTATCCAATATGAGTTAAAAGAATTCAAAATTATAGAAGAAAATAACTAATCAGCTACTTTTCGTTTCTCTAACTGTTTTCTAAATCTATTACCTATTATGGGATTAATGAAATATGGGAATGTTTGTTTGAACCAGATTCCTGCTCTTGCGACTGATGGTACAACAATCTCAAGTCTTGATGAAGTAGACGCCTTGACTATTGCTTTTGCCACAGTTTCAGAGCTAAGTGATATTCCAGTTGAAAACTTTGAAAAATTTTCAAATGAGGGATGATCAAAGAGTGGAGTTCTAACCATGATGGGACTGACAACAGTAAGACCAGTTCCTGTTCCCTCAAGCTCGTGACGTAATCCTTCAGAAAATCCTAGCATTGCATATTTGGTTGCACAGTATGATGCAATTCCTGGCACACCAAAACTTGCACCAACTGATGCTACATTCACAAAATGTCCAAAATGCTGTTCAAGCATCTGCGGCAAGAAGGCCTTTGTGCAATGAACCATTCCAAAATAATTTGTCTCCATTTGTGCCACAATTTCTTCAGTTGATAATTCATTTACTTTTCCATAAATTACAAATCCTGCATTGTTTACAAGAACATCAATTCTACCAAACCGGTCAAGTACTTTCTTACTCATCTCCTCAACTTGTTGCCTATTTGATACATCACATTGACACACAAGACACGAACCTGAAAATTTTGATATTTGCTTTTCAACCTCAAGTAATTTTTCCTTTCGACGCGCAACAAGAACTAGATTTGCGTTCATCTTTGCAAATTTAATAGCAGATGCTTCT
>Ga0310344_10000656_pt1 | contig 26834 bp, 26 predicted proteins | sample HC15DNA20200_MG_FD_203801 | JGI IMG/M metagenome (GOLD analysis project Ga0310344, IMG submission 203801) | Marine microbial communities from station ALOHA, North Pacific Subtropical Gyre - HC15-DNA-20-200_MG | ecosystem: Environmental > Aquatic > Marine > Oceanic | place: Pacific Ocean: North...
TGAGTACTATCTTAAGGAGCTATTTGATTTCCCATATAAGCACGGAGTTCCATTCGTAGAGACTTTGCTAGAGCGTGGTGGATGGGACCGGGTTGATCTTGCATATAACAATGTCCCAGTTTCTACGGAACAGATTCTTCACCCGCAGAAATATCTGAAATATGAGAATCCCGTATCGGTGGAAATTCCTGACTTTTCTCCCTACTTGCCATCTAATTGGACAGAGTCTCGGCGCAACACAATGGGGGAATTTTGGCTAGAATTGATTTTTAACAAAGGGCATTTGAAGAAGGGGGTTGGTGGTGAGGGGTGGGGCGGTGATCAATATGTGATATATAGCGCTGAAGGTAATAATCTTATGGTTTTGAAGACTGTATGGGATACCGTTTCGGATCATGAGGAATTCTTGGAGATATTGGCATCCGAGTTTGCAGTTGAAGTGCGATCTGTGCACCAGTCACATGGAGATTTGTCGCGTGTTAGAAAGCGTGGAGACTGGTCTGACCGAGAAAAAACTGGTGTGATAATTGATGATGGTAGCGTGATTTATCTGGTGATTGGGACTGATCCCGATGCAGTCATGTCCATTGTCTCAGCTATTTAATCTAAATTTGCAGGAATTCTTGCCAGTAGCGAAATACGGAATTTCTTAAATCAAATTTTGTCAGGTTATTTTCGACGAACCTATACCGAATAGTTGGATTAGTACTATCAAGGTATTGTGCAATTCCTGTAGCATCTAATTGCGAATCTAATCGCCGTCGTATCTCAGGGATCTCGTATCGTCGCGATGATTTTAATCGAGATATAATAGCGGTGCTGTCCGCAGTAACAATCCATACTTCAAGCACAAGGTTTATGTTTTTACTCTGTACTAGTTTAATTGCCTCTAGAACTGCTGCGGGTTCATTTCCTGGCATGGAGAGTATTCGCTGCACCTCCTCGGTGACGGCTGGATGTACGATGGATTCCAGCTTTTTCATGCTTGATGGATCGTTAAACACGATGTCAGACAATGCTTTTCGATCAATTCCATCAGGACCTGCTACTGAATCCCCAAAAGCATCCATAACCGATTTACACATATCTGTTCCGTTGAGGTACATGGTGTGGACGACTTGGTCGGAATCTATTGTTCTTGCCCCTAGGTCTTTGAGTATATTTAGCACGGATGATTTACCGGCACCTATTGGTCCCGTAACTCCCAGTACTGGTCGGCTAGAGTATTGAATTCCACTCATATGATCTGCATCCTTTGGAAAATTACTAACAGACTGTGCCACATTCGAATGTGTAAATGCTAGCTAGTTGCAGGATATAAATAACCATGGGTTCTGAAAATCGTATGCAGTCTGCTATCGATGAAGCTACTGTTGCGCTGGGGCAGGTTGCCCCGTGGCCAGCGGTTGGAGCAGTCGTGGTTCGTGATCAGCAAATAGTTGGTCGAGGTCATACCGACCGAGAATTGTGTTCTCATGCTGAGCCCATGGCCTTGCTTAAGGCAGGAAAGGCTGCCGAGGGTGCAGATTTGTTCGTGACACTAGAGCCATGTGCGCACCAGGGAACAACTCCGCCCTGCACTGAAGCCATAATTGCTGCAGGTATTTCGACGGTGCATATTGCCATGTTGGACCCTAACCCTCTTAGCCTTTCAGGTGTCCAGGACCTTCAGAACGCCGGGATTGATGTCCAGATAGGCATTGGGAATCGGATAGCCCGGCAATTAATGCAGGGTTATTTGAAATGGCTGCAAGCTAAGAGACCATTGGTTTCTGCAAAGTGGGCTATGTCCCAAGATGGGAGGCTTGTAACTCCGCATGGCCAGCCACGTTATATCAGTGGGTCTGAAGCTTTGACGGAAGTACATCGGATGCGGGCTTATTCAGATGCAATATTGGTAGGTGTGAACACCGTTCTAAAGGATGATCCTATCTTGACTTGCAGGCTAGATGAATATTCAGGTGAGCATCCTTTACGTATCATTTTAGATCGGTCGGCCCGGACACCTATTGAAGCTAGAATGCTGTCAACCGAAGTACCAGGGAGCACCCTGATTGTAGTTTCACCAGATGCTTCGCAAGATAGAGTGAGGCGTCTAACAGAGACAGGGGCGGAGGTGCTTTCATTGCCGTTTGACCCTGTCGAGCAAATCAGCGCACTTTTGGATGAGCTTGGTGAGAAGGGAATACATAACCTGCTGGTAGAAGGAGGGACAAAGGTATTGCAGTCATTCTTCGCTCACGGTGCTGTAGATCGTCTCGACTGTTTTGTTTCTTCAAAACGCTTTGGGACTACTGTAGACAGTGATTCGTCTTTTGGGGAAGACATAGGTGTTCTGAGAAGGGTACTAAAATCGGCAGATATAACGGTAAAATCCCATGGTGAGGATGTTCAAGTTAGTGCAGTGCTTCATGAGTATCACGAGAACCAAGATCCCAGTGGATAGTAATTGGGATTCCAAAAGTGGGATTTGCTAACGGTATGTTTACAGGAATCGTTGAAGAGATTGGGGTGGCGTTATCCGTCGACAGGTCTCCGGATGGCGCTACGTTTTATATAAGCAGCAGTAAGGCTGTTGTGGGGTTGCAAATAGGTGATAGCGTTTGCGTGAACGGTGTATGTGTAACAGCGATAAAAATCGATAAGAAAGGGTTCTGGTTTGAAGCTATACGGGAAACTCTTCAACGGTCGAACCTTGGCAATTTGGAGGCCGGTGGAAAAGTAAACTTGGAGTCGCCATTATCGGTAAATGGACAATTTAGCGGGCACTTTGTTCAGGGGCATGTAGATGGTGTGGCCAAGTTAGTGGGCCGAAATGCAGATGGGGCTTCCTTGCGTCTTAGGTTGAAAATTAAGGATGATCTAATCCGGTACATTGTCAATAAGGGTTATGTTGCGCTTGACGGAGTGAGCTTGACAGTGGTTCAGGTAGATGGAAATTGTTTTGAGGTGGCTCTTGTTCCTCATACTATCGATAATATTGTGATGGCGTCTATGGATTGCGGTTATCGATGCAATGTTGAGGTGGATATTGTCGCGAAATATGTCGAGAGCTTTATGGCATCAAGGGACGAGGGCTTGGGTTAAATTTAATGCTTGAACGGGATGATCGTTTTTCTAGCATCGAAACTGCTATCAAGCAGTTTGAAGATGGTGTTTTAATAATTTCTGAAGCTCATCAAGGGTTGCAGACTAGTCTGGTCGTTCCAGCTGAGGTAGTGACGGCGCGTACTACACGGTGGATGATGCAGTTAGGCGATCAGGTTTTTGTGGCGATGAGTAGCGGTAGGATGGATGAACTAGGAATAGAGCTAGAAGGTCCAGGGCATATTGATTTGGGTGCGTCTGGGCCTATATATGCTGAAAGCGTTGATCTTAGGCAGGATAATCCCACAAGCATGCATGGCAGGGCAGAGACTATACGATCGTTGGCAAGCCCTAGTGCGACGGCGCAAGCTTTTCGAAAACCCGGTATGGTAAGGCCCTTAAGGGCTATAGATGGGGGTGTTCTTCGGCGGACCGGACTTACGGAAGCTAGTGTGGATTTAGCTCGACTTTCAGGCAGGGCACCTGTAGCGGTATTGACTCGGCTGTTAGACGATGAAGGTGAAGACTTTACTTTAGATAATGCATTTGCGTTTGCTGATTCTGAGAATTTAGCTGTCATTCGAGTAGCTCATTTAGTTGCCTATCGGAGGCGTAGTGAAAAGCTTGTAGAGCGAATGATTGAGACCAATTTACCAACACCATTTGGCTTGTTTCGAGCTATCGCATTCAACGACACGACTACCGGTGATGATCATGTGGCTATGGTGTTTGGATCGCTGTCTGGGTCTGCCCCGTTGGTGCGTGTACACGATGAATGTCTTACAGGAGATGTGTTTGGATCTCAGCGTTGTGATTGTGGAGCGCAGCTGCAATCGGCTCTACGAATGGTTGCCGAAGAAGGACGAGGTGTTGTTTTGTACATGCGGCAGGAGGGAAGAGGTATAGGTTTAGTGAACAAATTGAGAGCATATCATTTACAAGATCAAGGGATGGACACAGTAGAGGCAAATGAAGCTTTAGGTTTTCGCCCTGATGAGCGTGATTATGGGATTGGGGCTCAAATCCTTACAGAACTTGGTCTTTCAAAAATTCGCCTTCTTACCAACAATCCAAAGAAACGGATGGAAATTTCGGGTTATGGTCTTGAAATAATGGCTAGAGTGCCATTAGTGATACCCCCTGGTGAACACAATGCAGAATATCTGGCGACCAAGGCGGATAAGATGGGGCATGTATTCGAATGAAAGCTTCTAAAGATTTCTTGCGTGTAGCTATCGTTGTATCACGATATAATTCCGAGTACACGGATCGTCTGCTTGATGGTGCGTACAGAGCGTTGCGTGATGAGGGTCTAGACAGTGATAGGGTCAATGTAATTCGGGTGCCAGGTGCATTTGAAATACCAGTGGTGGCTGCGAAATTAGCCAATAGTGGTGAGTATGACACTGTGATTTGCCTCGGAGCCGTTATTCGAAGTGATACCCCTCATTTTGAGTATGTAGCAGGGGAAGCTGCCCGGGGCATAATGCAAGCGAGCTTGGATAGTGGGGTCCCGGTCATTTTTGGAGTTATGACTTTGAATACTGCTGATCAGGCGGAAGTCCGGACTCGTAACGATGACTCTAATAGAGGTTATGAGGCGGCTAAAGTAGGTGTTGAAATGGCGCAAACCATCAGTAATATCTAGTCGAGCATGCGTCCCGCTAGGATTACGGCTTCTAGCAAGTCTCTCGCGATAGGCGTACTGGAAGCGATGTGTTGGTGTGTTCGTGATATTAGTACATGTTTAATGCCTGCTGAAGATGCTCCCAAGATGTCTTCCTCATAAGTATCCCCTATCATTATGCAATGATTTGGTTCGCACTCCAATCGGTCTAATGCATGGGTGAATATCTTTGTAGATGGTTTCTCTATCCCTAGTTCTGCTGAAAATACAATCTCTTCGAAATACTTTGCTATCCCAAGGTCTTGCATAATGATTGGTAACAAATAACTGAAGTTGCTGACAACTGCTAATCGAAGGCCTTTATCCAGAGCGTAAGCGATTGATGCATGCACTTCAGGGTATAGGCGTACCTCGAATGCCGACACCAGAGACTCGACCACCTGGTCAATATCTAAATTGAAATTTTCTGACTTGCTTAGCTCTCGTACTATGATTGCGGCGCATTCAAATCGTAGTAACTTCAGCGCTTGCCGTGTTTTGATGGAACGTTGTTTCGCTCGATAATGAGCCATCTCAAGCTTAAGTGCATGAGCCAGCAAAATCATGTCTGGTTCGTGGCCTAGGGTGGCTAGTTCTGTTGCGAGTGCTTCGACCGGGGGAGTACCATCTCCGGTACCGAAAAGAGTCCCATATGCATCTATCAGTAGAACTTTTTTGTGAGATGTGATCAGAGAGTCGATATGTGACTTCCTAAATTGGCTTGCTGTTTGTTAGTTGCATATAAAGCTTGGTTGATATCATCCTGCCTGTTTTGATTCTATACCGCGACAATGTGATCGCGATAATGGTCGAGTAGAGAGATGAGATATTTGTAATGCTGATCGACGTTGAGAATTTGGAATCGCTGGTGGTTGGCAACGTGCCTGGCGTTGTTATATTAGATGCAAGGCCATTAGAAGATTTCCTGGCAGGGCATGTATTTGGGGCTAGAAACGTCGATGTCTCATCCCAGCGTCCTATTATGAAGTCCGAACTAGACATCGCTGATTTTAATGATCTATTACTAGAGATTTTTAAAGCGGCTGGTGTTGATGGTAACAGCAGAGTGATTCTGTATGACGATGGGAGTGGCACTGCTGCTGCTAGAGGTGCTTGGATGTTGCATTATCTGGGCCATTCGGATGTACAGGTATTAGATGGCGGATTTGATGAATGGCGGAATTGCAATAAGGATATAGAGGATGGTCCTGACGGCGACATATGCCCTGTTGGTGACATTAGACTTTTGGGTTTTCAAGATTGCATGGCAGCTGCTGATGACATCGTTGCGGGCGATCATATTTTGTTGGATGTTCGGTCGAGTGAGGAATTTGATGGTGTGAATATGCGGGGCAACCCTCGAGGTGGGCACATCCCAGGCGCTATTAGGATGGGGCATGAGGTTCTGGTCGATGACACTGGGAAATATCGGTCTCCAGCTGATATTAAGTCGACACTGATTGAGCTTGGCATAGATCGGTCTGCATCCGTTGTGGTTTATTGTCAAAGTGGGGCTAGATCCTCGCACACCTATATCGGATTGCACATTGCTGGTGTACGACGAGTTCGAAACTATATAGGCTCTTGGTATGAATGGTCCCGACGCGATGATCTGCCTCTTGAATAATTCTGCTCTTGGTGATTCGAGTCTAAGATTTTGCGGGCGATTGTTTTAGCGAAATTAATGGAGAATGCAACTGCCTATTGGATGACCACTCTTAAAGCAGAATGATACTTTTCTCTAAGCTTGTAATAGGATTCGTTGTTGCGTGATGGGTGCACGCGATTTGTTAGCAAAACAACTGTTAAATTTAGTGTCGGATCGACATAGATGGATGTGCCCGTAAATCCGGTGTGACCAAAAACAGAAGGGCCTGCACCTGAGTCAAATCCGAACCCTGAGCATGGATTCAGAGACCAGCCTAGACCTCTTCGTATGCCCAGATGTGCCGTGTGGTTGATGGTCATAGCCTCTAGTGACTTTGCAGATAGTATGCGAGGCAGCGTCGTGTTGTTATTTTTTAAGAATAATTGGCAATATTTAGTCAGATCTGACACCGTTGAAAAAAGACCTGCATGCCCAGAAACTCCACCCATCAAAAATGTTTTAGGGTCATGTACTTCTCCTTGAATTATTCCCCCTCGACTAGTTATTAATTCTGTGGCTGCGCACCGTTTGACTTTGTCTTTGCCTGGGTTAAAGAAGGTAGCATTCATTTCTAGTGGTGCCAATATCTGTTCCCTAATAAATTGATCGAGCATCGAATTGGATATCTTGGAGACAATTTCGCCTAGCAATATGAAGCCCAAGTCGGTGTATATCTCTCTGCTCCCTGCAGGTGCAACCAAAGGTGTTTTTGCCGTCATGTCGATAACCATTTCACGCGATTTGGCTACTTTTGATATTAAGGTGCGAGCAGGTAGCCCTGACGAATGAGTCAGTAATTGGCGCACGGTTACTTCGTGCTTGCCAGGCCCCTCAAACTGTGGCAATAACGATGATACCTTGTGATCCAGTCGGAGCTTTCCTTCCTCCACCAAGATCATTATCGCTGTCGCCGTGAACGATTTGGTTATCGAAGCTATGTCAAAGAAGTGGTCATGGGTTACAGCAGATTTTATTGGTTGAATACTAGAGTGTCCGTATGCAAAATCGAAAACAGTCTCTCCATTGACTGTTACTTGCGATACTGCGCAAGGTACAGTATTTCTGTCTACAGCGGTGCACAATAGTCTTCTTATGCTGCTCAGGTTGTAGTTGATTGGCTGCGCTCCGAATATTTTTGGCTGAACCGAAGAAGAAATTGTTCCTGTTCTGTTGACTCAATGGAGCCAGGTCTAATTTGTCTGATGCGGTGGATGGCTTGATTAGGAGATAAGCCCTTCGCGATCAGCGTTGCTCCAAGGATAAGGCCGGTGCGTCCGTATCCGGCATAACAATGGACCAGAGTTTGGGATCCATTTTGTATGGCAGCGCTAATGTAATCGATCGCGCTGATAGCTTGATCCGCGGTCGGCACGCCTAGGTTATCGATCGGAACGTGCAACGAACTAAAGTTGTGAAGCGCTAGGATCTCTGGGTTTATGGGTTCTTCAGTTAGTGTAACTATTGTGTTAAACCCTGCGCTTCGTAGGATTGGAAGATTGAGAGCCAAAGATCCGTCTCTTCCAGGATGTGATCCCCCTGCAAGTTTTTCCGGAATTAACCAGTAGTAATCCAAAATAGACTGGGATACATCCACAAACATACGCTCCTATTGTTTCAGGCTACAAAGTGCAGCACAGTAGTTTTCACCGGCATGATAATGCGGCCTAGGTTCGGTTTGACTACACGGTACACATTGACCGTAAAGTTGGTCAGTGGTAAATTCTTCGGGCCCATTCATTAGTATGCCATTATTTGGATCATATGTGTGTTGGGTTGGTGGGGTTCATCTTTGATCCCATATAGATGATCCCCCGCGGCAGGACACGGTTTTTACCGTAGAGTTCTGGTTTTGCCGGGCTTGTGTTGGATCGAGGGAACGGTCCTGCGAGCCGTATTTGGTATCGGACAGTGATTCTCGATACCTAGTGGAAGGAGGGTTGCCGAGTGGCTTCCCTGACCCTTGATGGAGTTACCAAGCGATTTGGCGAGGTGACTGCTGTCAATAATGTAAACCTGGAGATCGAAGACCAAGAATTTTTGGTACTTGTTGGTCCATCAGGTTGTGGAAAATCAACAACTTTGAGGCTGATAGCTGGTCTTGAGGAATTGACTGAAGGAAATATCCATATCGGTGATCGTTTAGTCAACGATGTTGCCCCCAAGGACAGAGACATAGCTATGGTTTTCCAGAGCTATGCTCTGTATCCTCACATGAGTGTCTATGACAACTTGGCTTTTGGGCTTAAATTGCGCCGGACTCCGAAAGAGGAAATTGATAGGCGTGTAACAGAGGCTGCTGAGCTTCTAGCTATCGGCGAGCTGCTTGACCGCAAACCCAAGGAGCTTTCTGGTGGACAACGTCAGAGAGTGGCTTTGGGACGAGCTATAGTTCGAGAGCCGAAGGCCTTCTTGATGGATGAGCCGCTGTCCAACTTAGATGCCAAGCTAAGAGTTCAGACGCGTGCCGAACTTATTCGATTGCATGATCGTCTTAAGACCACTGTCATATACGTTACTCATGACCAGATTGAAGCGATGACAATGGGTAGCCGTATTGCTGTTCTTCGGGACGGCGTTTTGCAGCAGGTGGGATCCCCACAAAATGTTTACGATCACCCATCCAATATGTTTGTGGCGGGTTTCATTGGTAGCCCTGCGATGAACTTTTTTGATGCCAAAGTTAGTGGTTCAGCTGATGATCTGAAAGTGGAAGTTTTAGGTGCGAGCTTATCTGTGCCGCCAGACAAACGTGCCGCTTATGCTGATCACGTAGGCAAGGATCTTATCTTTGGGATTCGCCCAGAGGATCTATGGAATCCTGATTTTGCACCCAGTGCTACAACTCAGGATCAACGTGCTGTGGGTAGAGTGGATGTTGCTGAGCCTCTTGGTTCTGAGATATATCTCTACCTTGTCACCGGTGACGATACATATGTTGCCCGTGTTGATCCACGTACCCGGGTGAACCCAGGGACTGATTTTGAGATTGTGGTAGATATGAACAGAATGCACTTGTTTGATCCAATGACACAAGAGGTTATTGGCACCTAGTCGCTTTTGTTCTAGATTAGTTTGCTTTGAAGAGGGTCGAGGCCGATTTGTAGGCCTCGACCCTCTCTTGTTTGAACCGATAGTATGCGATGGAACTAGTTATACAGTGCAGGAGCTGGGGAATATCCTATTAGCGTGAATTCAAGAATACCGGTCATCATAGATTCTGACGGTGGCATTGACGATAGTGCTGCTTTGTGGTGGATGACCTCATGTGGGCTGTTTGAAATTGTTGCAATCACAGTAGTGTATGGCAATGTTCCTTTACGGCAGGCTGCAAATAACATAGTTGCTACTGTGCGGGCGGCCGGATTACATGGGGTGCCTGTAGCACTTGGGGCTGAATCATCTCTTGCAGCTAAACCTATAAAGGATCATGCAACTCATATTCATGGGGATAGTGGTCTTGGTGATCGACGTATTGATGAGCAAGGGTTCTCATACAATATGGAAACCGCATCCGATCTGATTGTTCGGCTTTGTAATGAGCGGCCTGGAGAGATATCAGTGCTTGGGTTGGGGCCAGCTACGAATATTGCATTGGCTTTGAGGCAAGATCACTATCTTGCTTCAAAGATTATGGATATGACTTATATGGGTGGAACGGTCCATCCGCCAGGAAATATAACTCCAGTAGCCACATTTAATGTAGGTAGCGACCCAGTGGCTGCTAAAGAGATGTTTGAAGCCGATTGGCAAAGGCCTCCACTGTTGGTTCCGTTCGATACCAGTATACGCTGTACTATGGGTTCTACTGAATTCGAGTTGGCTGATTTAAAAATCACGGCGGCGGCTGAGTTTCTGGCGGACCCATTGGCCTACTATCGAGAAAGCACTCGTATGCAAATGCCTACAGAATCGAGAGGTAGTGAACTGGCTATCCATGACGCATTGACTGCAATGACATTAGCTTTTCCTGATATTGTCGAAGTTAAGCAATTGCCGGTGACAGTAGATGTGGGGGGTGATGCTGCTTGGGGTATGACAGTAGTGGACCATCGGGCTAAGGCTACTAATCAAGTGACTTCCAGGGAGCCGGAGAGCCTTCATTATCGGACGCCGTTCAAGAAATCTATATGGAGACTGGCTATTAATGCAGATACCGAATTATTCAGGAAGAATTTGCGAAAAATGTTTGGTGAATCTGAGTAACTTATTTGAATTAGTCGCGTTCCGATTTTATGAAATATTTGTTTTTAGGAGATCATAGTTGGCTGTGATAGGGCTGAATGCGACGATGTTGTTCACAGGTTCTGGCTATCGCAATGCCGGTGTGAGTCGTTATACACAGGAAATCGTGTCCCGTCTTGTGCAAACCAATCATGATTACGTTCTTTTCCTCAATGGGGACGCACAAGAATTGCCCTTTGACATAGGGTCTAATTGTAAAGTTTACAGAGGTTTTAAGGGTGCTGATAACCCATGGAAGCGTATAGCTTGGGAGCAAACTGTGTTACCAGTCCTTGCTCGCCGGTCTAGATTAGATATATTGCATTCTTTTCTCAACGTGTCGCCTGTACTGGACGGCACTGCACAAGTATTGACTGTTCATGACCTATCGTATGTCATGGTACGTGACGCTCATCCATTAAGACGAAGGATGTATCTGCCTGTTATGAGTCGTCTATCTATTCACCGCGCATCCCGTATTTTTGCGGATTCCAATGCAACTCGAACTGATATAGCGAATCACTATGGAACGAATCCAAAGAAGATAGATGTGGTATATCCGGGTGTCGATAAGGGAATGAGTCCACAGCCCGAGCACTTGGTCGACTCATTCAGATCAGACAAAGGCTTGCCAGACAATTTTATCCTCTATCTCGGTACTATTGAACGTCGCAAGAATGTAGATATTCTTGTGCGTGCTTTTGCTCAACTGAGGCGTACAGGCAGGTATAAAGGACACCTTGTGGTAGCTGGTGGGCGTGGTTGGGATTATGATGAAGTTGATCGTGCCGTACAGGAAGAAGGAATCGAATCCGAGGTTATTTTTGCAGGGTTCGTTGCGGAAAATGATAAAGCCATGTGGTACAACGCGGCCCATGTATTGGTGTACCCCTCCTCATATGAGGGATTCGGATTGCCCGTGTTGGAGGCTATGGCGTGTGGTACCCCTGTAGTTACAAGCAACGTGTCTTCTATGCCAGAAGTGGCCGGCAAAGCTGCGGTCACTGTGTCTCCTGGTAACCACTATGGCTTAGCAGATGCCATTTACAGTGTCACTGATTCACCAGAACGAGCACAAAAAATGCGTAGTTTAGGCATAGAACAGTCGAGTAGGTTTTCTTGGGATAAAGCTGCTGAAAAGTGTCTGCTTGCTTACGAGAGTATTATCGAGTCCTGATGAAATCAGATTTTGCAGACCAAAAAAAGACCATTCCAAGGGTATGTCGATGACAAAAGGTTTGCGTCACTATGCTTGGCCAATTGCGATGATTACCGGTGACGCTATCGCGTTGGCATTAGCTTTTGTAGGGGCTCACACTTTGCGTTATGAGCTTCGTGTCGGTCCGGATCTGACCCCGTTTCAATACACTCATTTGATTGGTTATTGGCCTGTTGGACTCACATTTGGCCTTGTTTTCTTGCTCCTAATGAGCACCCATGGCGCCTATAGTAGTAGATCCTCAAGAATCCTAGACGATGTGTCTAAAGTCCTGTATTCATCCATCATAGCCACATCTGTGGTAATCATTCTCTTCTTTTTGTTCAGACCGGCTTTTTTCTCGAGATTAATGTTTGGGTATATGTTCGTTGGAGCTGTTGTAAGTACGGGGGTATGGCGGTATGTCGTTAGGTATTTAGCTTCCTGGCGATTTCGTCGTGGACTAGATTTACAAAGGGTTCTGGTTATTGGGGGAGGGAGTATCGCCAAGATGCTCATGCAGCAATTGGCGGCATCTTCTTCGACGGGATATTTACCTATGGGGTTTTTGGACCATCCTGGTGGTGATGGTCGCGATTTTGGTCGATTCAAACTATTGGGTATGGTGGATGAACTAAAGGAAATGATACTTACTCATCAAGTAGAGAAAGTGTTTATTGCGTTACCGACAGCTTCTTCTGGAGCGTTGGCTGACTCGGTTCGAATTTGCCGGGAGGCAGAGCTAGATTTCACTGTGGTTCCTGATATGTTTGAACTTCAGACTGGACGGATTAGCACCGAAGAAGTTGCTGGGATTCCATTATTCACATTGACCACGAATAGTATTTCAGGTTTTCGGGCTATACAGAAACGTGTATTAGATATCGTAGTGGCATGGACGGCGTTGGTATTGTTGAGTCCTGTCATATTATTGACTGCAGTAGCGATTCGTGTGGATTCTCCCGGTAAAGTGGTGTTTGGCCAGACACGCATTGGGAAAAATGGACAGCCGTTTAGGTTATGGAAATTTAGATCGATGGTAGAAAATGCTGAGGATTTGCTGGAACAGATATATCCGGAGGCAAGAGATGAGGTGCTATTTAAGCGGGCCGATGATCAGAGACGCACTCGAGTAGGTCGTTTTATCCGACGAACAAGCATAGATGAGCTTCCTCAACTCCTGAATGTGCTGCGAGGAGACATGAGTATGGTAGGGCCGCGTGCGCAAGTTCCCTCTGAAGTGGCTGCTTATGACGAATTTGCCCACAATAGACTTCTGGTAACTCCTGGGCTCACAGGATTGTGGCAAATTAGTGGTCGAAGCAATTTGTCTTTTGATGAGATGGTTATGCTCGATGCTTATTACATAGGTCACTGGTCTCCAGGTTTGGACGTAAGGATACTACTTCGTACTTTGCCGGCAGTAATACGAGGAGAGGGCGCATACTGAGATGAGTAATCCAAATTGGATTTGTGCGTCATGAAGGTGGCGCTGGTTCACGATTGGCTAAATCAAATGGGTGGGGCCGAACAGGTATTACTTAAGTTTACAGAGCTCTACCCTGCGAGTCCGATATTCACTTCTATATACGACCGTGACCGCGTGGACAGCCGGTTTCAAGTGGAAGATGTCCGTACGGGGTTTATTCAATCACTACCAAAAGCATTTGGTTTGCATAGATGGTATTTGCCTTTGTACCCACTGTTTTTTGATCGTACTAAAATTGATGGATATGACGCGGTAATTAGCAATAGTAGTGCTTTTTGCAAAGGGGTTCGTACCGGTCCCAACACTTGTCACATATGTTACTGTCTGACTCCAACTAGGTTTGTCTGGAGCCCAGAAAACTATTTGTTACGTGAAGATATTCCGGCAATGGTTCGCCCAATCGTCAAGTCGATGCTTTCAGGATTGCGTCGCTGGGATCTAGTTATGGCCAATCGTGTTGATGTGTTTGTTGCAATTTCCTCAGCAGTATCACAACGCATAAAATCTTGCTACGGGCGTGAATGCCGAGTAATTTTTCCTCCTGTGGAGACTGGGAAATTTTACTCATCAGAACAAAGCGAGAATTATTTTTTGATTGTTTCCCGATTGGCACCTTACAAACGCATTGATCTGGCTGTTCGAGCATGTTCTAGATTGGGTGTCAGGCTCAAAGTTGCTGGTTCTGGGCGACAGATGAAGGAGTTGCGCAACATGGCTGGCCCGACTGTCGAATTCTTAGGTCGAGTTGATGATGATCATCTGAAATCTCTTCTGTCTAGGTGCAAGGCTCTAATTTTCCCTGGTGAAGAAGATTTTGGAATTGTGCCGGTAGAGGCTCAGGCATCTGGAAGGCCTGTAATTGCATTTTCAGCAGGTGGTGCTTTAGATACAGTGTTGCCGGGAACTACAGGGGAATTATTTTGTGAGCCTGAGGTGGCGTCTTTGGAGGCTGCAATAAGCAAATTCGACGATTCGAAGTATGTTCCCCGGCGCCTTCAGCAGCATGCTCAGAGATTTGATGAGAAGGTGTTTGCAGAATCCATGAAGGCGTTGGTTGTAGAATCGGTGGCGGAGCATCATCCGGAACCGATCGGATTAAGTGAGAACAATGTACATTGACAGAGTGATTCGGACTCTCGTACGACGGTGGCTGTTTGTGATGGCAATCCCTCTGATTGTTTCAGGAATTACGTTTTCGCAGTTATATTTTGATGGTATGACCTACCTGGGTCGGGCCGAAGTTTTGGTCGCTGCAAAGATACCAACCCAAGTTGAATCTAAATATGATGTTGAGGTTAGCCGAACGACAGCGGCGGACTTTATTGTGGATGACTTGCAACTTATTGCTCGTGGGAGTGAATTTGCTGGCTTGACAGCGGAGAGACTTAAGGAAGATAAATTGGAAGTTGTCAACACCGGATCGCTAGTAGGGATGATACATGGAAGGCGTGCCCATCGAGGGCTCTCGTTGATAGTACGTCATTCTGATCCACAGGAAGCTTTAGCTATCAGCTATGCGGCGGCGAGAGTGATGAGTGAAGATATAGAATCCTTGTTCCCTACAATATACCGACTGGCTTCAGTAAAATTAATCGATTTGACGGTGGTTCCCGATAATACAAAACGATTGAATGAAATTATGAACCTTGTTATTAGGTTTATCGGTGCTCTTGGGGTATCGGCAGGTGTTGCTATCTTCTGGGATATCTGGAGAGACAGATTATATGCTGATGATGTAGAGAATGAGCTTGGATTACGGCTACTAGCGAAATTTGATTTGTGAGCATGTCTAAAATAACTAATTTTGATCGCATTAAACGTCAGTACTCTTGGCATTGTCTGGGGTTAGGATCAGGGCTGATATCCGGATTAATTATTGCAACATTGACTGTTTTTTTTACGGCCACTGAATATCGTGCCCGGGTAGGAGTTTCGTTTTTACCGACTGCTCCGGATTTGGGTGCTGTCGAAGCTGCGGATCGAATTGCAGCGAACTATGGGGCCAGAGTGACAAGTCCTGTTTTTGCGGAATTAATTCCAGTAGACCTGCGAGATGGTTTGTCTGCAAGGGATATTGCCGACTCTTCCTCGGCCCGCGCTATATCTAAAGAAGCACGCTTGGTGATTGAAGTTGAGGCCAAGACTCGTGCGTCCGCAATGAAATTTGCTGACGCTTTGGCAAACTTGGTCGTTACATCTGCGTCCAATTCAATTTCGACAAATGTGGACGGAATATCTCTTCAAATAAGTATTATCGAGCCAGCATGGTCTGGCAAGGATCCTATTCGCCCAATTATTGGCTGGGCTTTGCTTGGAGGCGGTGTATTTGGCGGTGTTGCTGGTTTTGTTGTAGGGCATTCAATATCTTGGTTGAGGCAGCACGTTGAGGAATTTGATGACTGATCTTGCTGCTAATAGATTATATGGACTTCTATTTGGGAATTTGGGAATTCAAGAAGCACACTCTGTCATGCTTGTCGAGGTTTCCGATCGCGAATCTACCACCAAAATAGCCGCTAGTTTGTCACAGGCTATCGCATCTCATGGTAATCGAGTATTGCTGGTAGGGATCAACGATGTTGATAACTCACAGAGTAAATCCTTCGGAGCTATGGAAATTGATGGTGCGATAGAGTTGGATTGCCGATATCCGAACGGGGTAACCACGACTTCATTTGAGGATGTGGGTTATGTCGGATTCGACATGGCGAATGTTTCCGTTAATGAGCTGTCAAATTACTTCTTAGCCGCGGTTGATGCAGGTGTTTCCGTAGTTGCCGTCGCTCGATTAGATAGCGCTATCCTGGTGAGTTCCTTGTGTGAGGCTACAGTGATGACGATTACTCACGGTAAGACTAGTCGTTCTGTAGCAAGGCAAATGGCTCAAGATTTAGAGTCAGCGAACGCTAACGTGGTTGGGGTGATATCGGCGAATTCACGCTGAATCCACTTTCAGTGTTCCTGAGGCAAGTTCCAATGTGCGTTTTGTGCCATGTTCAATGATGACGATGGACCCATTACTAGTGAAAGTCTTCACTATCCCCCGCTTTAACTTGTGGTTAGTTTCTATGGTTACCTGTTTGCCTATGAGGGTAGATAAGTTTACGTAATTATCAAGCAGGTGATCGGGATCTTTGTCTATGTCTGATATAGCATCAATCAGTGAAGATGCAACTGAGCATATGACAAGTTCTCTGTCTATGGGCTTGCCGATTTCTGATGCTAGGCTAGTTGCTGGATAATATGGCCTGTTAATGACTTTGGGATCGGCATTTAGATTAGCTCCTAATCCTACGATAAGGGCGCCATCGACTTGTTCTACAAGAGCTCCTCCAACCTTTTTGCCATTAATGATGGCATCGTTAGGCCACTTAATATGGACATTTACTGAATATGGTTGGCTTAGACCTTTAACCAATCCAACCGCTGCTGCTTGAGCGAGTATGCCTGAATCGAAATGTTCGGCTTGAGTAATCATCAAAGATATAGCTAAAGATGAATTCGTTGGAGTTTGCCACTTCCTTCCCCTGCGCCCTCTGCCGTCTGTTTGCTGATCTGCCACGAACAGGTAGATTCCTTTTACCCCTTGTTTTACCGCCTGTTTGGCATCGTCATTTGTTGACCTAGTTATTTTGCGATATTTGAGAATACAAGTTGGTAAATCAAACTTCAGTAACCCCTCAAGTTTGCCAATATCTAAAGGCTTGGCTAAGTCCACTGCATTACTATGGTTGGGATCTATCTGTAATCCCACACTTTTCGAAATTCGTCCATACTCATACCTGGTTTTAGCCCATTTAAGACTCCGCCCTCACGTTTCCGTATTTCTTCCACAGCCTCCGGCATTTTTTCGGCGATCGAATGAGGAATTTTTACTACACCGTTGATATCACCATGAAGCAGATCACCCGGGTTTATCTCGCATCCAGAAATAGTCACTGGGGTTCCGACCTCTACCATGGCTAACTGACCGTGTGACACGCATACATATGGCGAAAAAAATTGAACTCCTCCAATTTCACGGATTTCTTCAATATCACGAATTGCTCCATCCGTAACAACTCCAACTGCTCCCAACACTTTGACTGAGGTCATCATCATCTCGCCCCACTGAGAAGCTCGCCCTGGGTTGCCAGATATGTCTTGGATTACGCAGACAGCTGGTTTGGGCGAGTTGTTGATTGCATCGAAAAAGGCGAATCGATTCTCTTTAAGTGTGTCAGCATCGTCTGCAATGCTGACAATCTTTGCAGTTACCGCATACCCGGCCATTACTCCTTCTTCGGGATACCGGCACTCGATCTCAGGACCTAAATATCCTTCATGTCGCCCTCGGATATTGAATGGCTCTATTGCGTTAGAGATGGTGGGACTATCAATCAATTTCAACGCGTCTATCAATGCTGGTGGCAACGGATCAGTCAAGGTGGTTACTCCTTAAGTCAAACTAACGATTTAAACATCTAATGATGTGCTTGGGTGCTTGAAACATTGTGCTGATTGTAGTCATATAGTCTCAGTCGTGCTAACCCTTACCAGTAATCTTCTTTGATTACTTGTGCTCCTCGTCCTTTTATCTGATAGCCACGTGCTTCCAACACACTGGAGATATCTGCGATCATGTCTGGATTGCCACAGAGATAATAAGCTGCCTGTTGTGGGGTATCCAACCCTACAAGGGCGTTATCGATAGATTTTGCCGGAACGGGTTTGGTTCTTCCCGAGTGGGATTCGTTTAGCAATAGGCGAACCAGGTCATTTGCCCGTCCGCAAGAAATTGAATTGTTGTAATCAGCGTCTTGGTCAGGGCGACTGACGGTTGGTATGTAGGTAAACTCAAAATTACTGTCTGCAGAAAGGGATTCAAGTTCGTCCCTGTAGCCTAATTCATTGCTGTAGCTCACTCCGTGAATTATCGTGATGTGCCGGTCAAAAGCCTTGGTTTTTTTGTAAAGCTCATGTTGCTCTCTTACCATCGACACAAATGGTGCTAAGCCTGTCCCTGTAGCGACGCAAACTACTTGCTTTAAATCAGTCCTGGTCAAATCAAATCTTCCGGCTGGTCCCATTACGAGAATTTTGCTACCTATGGCCTGATGATTCCACAATGTGCCGGTAAAACTCCCTAGGCTTTTTCCGTCTTCCCCTCCGTCCCTCACGAGGACAGCATAAAACTCCAGTTCCGAATTATTGGAAGGTGTGGAAGCTATTGAAAATTGCCGAGGCCTTGCATCATATTCTGGCTGATCCCAGAACGCTAGTTGTGCATATTGGCCAGCCTTAAAATCCCAAAATGATTGACCGTCAGCTCGTGCAATTCTAAATATTGCCAGATCATTGTTACCTACGGGTTCCCAATGCGAGATGTATGCTTCTTCCATCCGGTCTCGCAAATCTCGCCTGGCAGCCTTGCCCTGACTTTTGTTGCTAGTGTTATCCAGAACATCGCCTCCCTTGAACTGTTGTGAGAACGGTCGAACCTGACTGTTTTAATCAGTCTGTCAGCAGTGTTTCCTTAGGCTGATCATCTAGAGAGTAGGGTAGTGTTCAGCTTCAGTAATATCAACTTTGTGCAATCATATTTACCAGATGCTCTGCCGGTTCTACAAGGAGCTCTGACAACGTAGGGTGCAGATGTGGTATTTGAATAATGTCATGGATGGTTGCGTTAAAGTACATCGCTACTATTGCTTCATGGATTAATTCAGATCCATTTGGGCCGAGAATATGAACACCAAGGATCCGGCCGTTGTCACGGTCGGCAACGATTTTGATTAAGCCTTTGTTTTGCCCCATAGTTAGGGCTTTCCCCTGATCTTCAAAGGTTTCAGAGGCTTCTATTACGTTGTACCCCTTAGAACGAGCTTCCATAGAAGTCATTCCTACTACGCCGATGGAGGGGTCCGTAAACACTGCTTGTGGGATTAAGTCAGTTGAAAATTTCTTTAAGTCGGATAGATGGAACGCATTATGGCCGATAATTTCTCCTTGTTGTGTGGCCACGTGGACTAACTGATGATGTCCCACAGACGTACCTCCTACAACATCACCACCAGCAAAGACTCTATTGTTGGAAGTTCTCAAATGTTGATCCACTTGGACTTTTCCATTTGGGCAATCTATTCCTGCTTCAGTGCAGTTAAGCCCGTCAATCGCAGGCTTGCGGCCAAGAGCTAACATGATTTCATCCGAGTCAATTGCGAACTCTCCCTCTGCTCGTGTGATTACGGAGCGCTTTCTACCGTCAGGTGTCTTTTCTATCCTAAGAATTGTCGATTCAGTGAGCACTGTGATCCCCTCGGATTGCAGATAACGCTCTAGTGACTGAGCCACGCTATGGTCGAAGTTGCTGAGTATATGAGCGCTGCGTTGGACGACAGTAACTTTTGCGCCTAGTCGCTGGAACAATTGTGCAAACTCTATAGCTACTGGACCCCCTCCGAATATTGCTATAGACCCAGGTAATCCAGAGAGTTCCAGTGCATCGTCACTATTGATATATCCAACTTCAGTGAGTCCTGGTATGTCGGGATTCCATATTCTTGAACCCGTAGACAATACAAAATGGTCGGCCGTCAGCTTGTTGCCATTAACATGTACTTCGTTTGGGGACACAAAAGACCCCCACCCCCGGATGATTTCGACTCCGGGCAAGCTTTCGGCTGACTCAAGCCTGTAATCTGCAAACTCATTGACTAAGCGTCTTTTTCGATGCACTATTTGGCGCCAGTCGATCTCCAGTTCTCCTGTGCTCAATCCAAGATCATTACACTCCCGTATGAGCTGGGCGACTTCAGCAGAACGTAGCATAGTTTTTGTCGGCATACAGCCACGTAGTATGCATAGACCGCCAAAGTCATCATCTGCTTCTATTAAAGCAACACTACGGTTGTGCGTGCTTGCCACTCTGGCGGCGTGATATCCGGCAGATCCAGCGCCGATTACAATCATTTCATAATGTGATTTCAAATTGGCTCCATATGGATGGATTTCGTATAAGTGATTATGTCTTGAAGGTCGACACCGATTGATTTGTCCAGAGAGATCATATTACGAGTAAATTATGTAAGCGCAATCAATATTAAAAATCAGGAATTTCAATAGTCAGAACCAATTTGATCGGACTGTTGCTCCAGATATGACGATATTGTGAAAAATACTGAGGCGGGAGCTGTGCAATTATTGCTCCGGAAACGATTTACTTGTTTGTTGTCTTAGTTTACTTAAGGATCTTTTTGCGTGAAGCAGTTCTCTGTTCAGCAATGCTAGGGCTCGTGCTTGATGAAGGGTGAATCCGAGGACACGTAGACTGTTTTCCTCACTACGCAGAGTTGACGCGAGTGTGGACGTTTCTGCGGCTTTCTCAGAAGACAGATGTTTTTGTTTGTCGCTCTTCTGCACTTAACGATCCTGACGCCTGCGGATAAAAGCAGGGATTTCACTATCACTAAGATCAAACGACTGTTGAACTTCGAAATCTAAATCGTGTGACTTTGGTGTGTTATCACTATCAGAGGGCGGTGGCGGTTCTGTGGTAGAACTTTCGATAGGCAATTCCGACGTGGTGTCAATGTTGCCATTAGGGTGCAAATCATCGGCTTGATTTGCAGTAACGGCGACTTTTTCCTCCGGCTTATTTCTATCAATCACAATTTCGCGTGCTTTGTTGAACCTATCGAGAGAGATTTCGCTTCTATAGTTGCTTTGTCTTTTATTGATCTTGGAGCTGTCTAAACCAGTGGCAATCACAGTTACTGTCAAAGTGTCGGCTTGTCTTGGATCTATGACTGCGCCGAATACTATTTGAGCATCAACGTTGGCGATTGTTTGTATACCAGTAACGACATGGTTAACTTCATGTATTCCGAGGTCCTCTCCACCAGTGATGTTGATTAGTACTCCATCAGCATCGCTAATAGGACACGCGAGCAACGGGCTGTCCATGGCTGTCTGTAGTGCTTCGTCAGCACGATTTTCTCCGTGTCCGGAACCTAAACTCATAATTGCTGTTCCGGCCGACTTCATTACACTGCGGACGTCCGCAAAATCAACGTTAACTATCCCTACTGTCGTGATTAGGTCTGTTATGCCACGCACTCCATTTAGCAACATCTTATCCGCCTGATAAAAAGCCTGTTCGATCGAAGTGTCTCTGTGGACAGCATTCATCAATAGGTTGTTTTCTATAATTACTAGCGAATCAACGTTGTTATGCATTTTATCAAGACCATCTAGAGCGGCCTGATTGCGATGACTACCTTCGAAAACAAAAGGTTTGCTGACTATACCTACTGTTAGGGCCCCCATTTCCATTGCTGTTTTAGCCACTACAGGAGCTGCCCCTGTGCCTGTTCCCCCACCCATGCCGGCTGTAATAAAAACCATGTCGGCTCCCTCGATGGAAGATCTAATTTCGTCCAGACTCTCTAAGGCAGCCTTTTCTCCCATTGATGGGTCTCCCCCCGCCCCAAGGTTTCCAGTTGCGTTCCGACCTATTGATAACTTGGCTGTAGACAAGCACTGGGCCAAGTCTTGTGAATCGCTATTTACTGCTATTAATTCAACACCGGAAATTTTTTCTGACACCATTCTATTCAAAGCATTATTCCCGGCTCCACCAACACCGAAAACTTTAATCTCGGTAGCCCCATTCGCTTTCATCTTGTTTTTTGGGGATATAACACTTGCTACAACGTTTGCGGGGCGTTGTCTGTCTTTGAGACGTCGGGGATCGAATGCGGCTCCATCGGTGTTAGACACGGGCGATCACTTCCTCTACTAATTCGTCATATATGCCTCGGGCTGCGCTGGCTCCTCTGTATGCGTAGAGCGAAACTCCCGCACTGGATGCCTCTAATATTTTGCTGTTTGTCGGAACTACCGTATTAAACACTCGATCTCCCCATGCATCTCTAAGGTATTCTGTAACTTTTTGTTCTTCTCTAAGGCGACGGTCAAATTTGCTTAACACAACTCCCATGATTCGTAGATTTGGATTCAAATATTGCACTTCTTCTAGGCTTTCAGATAGCATGTCCAGTCCTTGTATAGAGAAGAATCGGGCCTCTGTTGGTATGACGACCCAATTTGCGGCCACCAAAGCATTTATCGTCAGGACCCCAAGTGAAGGTGGAGTGTCGATCAGTATAAAGTCGTAGTCGGTATCCACTTTGCTAAGTTGATCTCTAAGCCGCATCTCTCGTCCCAATTTTTCCACTGATGCAGTTTCGACACCGGAGAGAGATAAATCAGCAGGGCACACGTCAATGGCTATGCCAGACTTGTCCTCTACTCGGAGTATGGGCAGAGACGCATTTCGGTCGAGTAGGGCATGCGTAATGGTGTCGTCAAGGTTTTTTTCGAGCCCGAAGCCAGCGGTTAAATTGGACTGCGGATCCATGTCCACTAGCAGAACACGTTCATCCCGCCGCGCTAATCCAGATCCAAGGTTGCTAGCAGTGGTGGTTTTACCCACACCACCTTTTTGATTGGCCACCGCGATGATGACAGCCATAGGGGAAGCGTTCTCCAGAGTTTTAACTACTAAATCTGTTTAAGCAATGCCTCCCAGCGCTCCGATATTAACATAATCCCGTTTCAAGTGTGGCGTAAGCAGGCGTTTTACCATGGGAATGTAAAACACTGAGTCTTCTGGGCTGTTTTGGACAAGTGATGAGCTAGTAATCACCATTGTTGGCCGACTCCTTGTATAGTACTTGTCGATAGGTGATCGTGTAATTTCAGAGGTTTGAGCATTGGGTGCAGATTCTGTTTCTTCTCTATCAATGAATCTGGCTCCTAATTACAAATCCGGCCTACTGTTGAGTAACCCTGTAATGACAGCATCTGGGACCTCTGGATTTGGGGCAGACTTCTCTAGGATCATTGACGTTTCTGGTTTGGGAGCGTTTGTTACGAAGACTGTGACTCCGAAAAAGCGGAGTGGCAATCCTACCCCTCGTACAGTGGAAACACCATCAGGTATGATAAATTCGATCGGGCTGCCCAATCCGGGTATCGAGGCTTTACTGGATCAAGAGGCGCCGCATTGGGAATCCTTGGGCATTCCGGTGATAGTGAGCATTTCTGGGCACACTGTTGATGAGTTTTGTTATCTTGCTTCATCTTTGGATGGAGTAGCGGGCGTTGCCGCCCTGGAAGCTAATTTTTCTTGTCCTAACGTCGACAAGGGTATGGAGTTTGCCACAGAGGCAGATCTATTGTCCGAGGCTACTAGTGCGATAGTGGAATCTACCGCTCTGCCCCTCATAGCGAAATTATCTCCGAATGTTACCGACATGCGGCCTATAGCGGTGGCGGCTCAAGAGGCAGGAGCTTCAGCGGTGACGATAATGAACACTATCGTTGGTATGAAAATAGATGTGAACCGAAGGCGGCCCCTTATAGGTGGTGTGATGGGAGGCTTGTCAGGCCCTGCAATAAGGCCCATTGGTATCAGGTTTGTTTATCAGGTTTACCCTGAGGTAGACATCCCTATTGTGGGTGCTGGGGGGATAAAGGACTCGTACGATGCGTTGGAATATATTATGGCTGGGGCCTCAAGTGTTCAGGTAGGAACCAACAATTTTGTGCGTCCTGATACAGGATTGAGTGTTGTTGCTGGATTGGAAACATTCCTTGAATCAGAAGCGATTAGTTCTGTGCAGGACATAGTCGGAATTGCTCACAGTAAGCAGTAGTCATAACTATTATCGTGAAAAAAGCACTTCGATTACGTCGCCGTCTTGTAAAAGGTAGTCACGTCCCTCTTGTCGTATGCGTCCCTCTTTGCGTACCTCAGCTACCGATTGCAATTTGTCCAAATCTACGAAAGATATAGTCTCGGCACGTATGAATCCACGAGCCAGATCCGTGTGTATGGTTGCAGCGAAATCTAAAGCGGTGCTTCCGTTTCTCATAGGCCAAGACCGGGCCTCCTTTTCGCCTGACGTATATACAGTGATTTGATCGGCGGCAGACATAATGGCGCCAATGAATCGTGATTTAGGGTCGTCGAAGATACCGAGCTCTAAAAGGATCTCTTTGCGGTCGTTTAGATCAGTGATATCGGCGGCTTCGCTTTCTAGGCTAGCGGAAAAACACGCGATGCATCTATCGTCTATGCCGGTGTATCCGGCTACTTTTTGGATTAAACCCTTCCATTGGCTGATGTCTTCTTCCGAAGTATTCAATGCTAAAACGATCGGCTTCAGAGTGGTGAATCCGAAGCTTTGGACCATTTTTTTGTCGTGTGATGTCCAGTCAAGAGAGCTAAGTGGGAGTCCGGCCTCCAAGGAAGACTGAAGGCGTTCAAAAAGTTTTTGTTCGTATTCTAAGAGAGTCCTGTCAGTGCGAGGTGCCCTAGAAAGCTCCTCCTGGATTTTTAAGCATCTACTTTCGACTACTCCTAGGTCTGCAATGATCAGCTCTGTATAGGCTTCATCGATTTGCGTAGGGAACGATGTTATTGGTGAGTCATTCTGGAACAATTCAAGTACTAAAACAATTACTGATAAAGGCTGCATGGTGTTTAACCATTCGGCTTGTCGCCCTCCTCCATCTCCTAATCCTATTCCTTCAAAATCGATTATCTCGCATTCAGATCTAGTTACGCGTTTAGAGCTTGCGAGTTGTGCCAACCGGTCTAAGCGGGGGTCGGGTGAGCTTATATGGGTAGCTTTTGCTTTTAGTCGTCCCAGGCTGTCTGCAGGGAAAGCTCGTCCGGCGGCCAGGCTGTTAAAAATTGATGTTCTCCCACAAGAGCGCATTCCTATCAGTCCAATTTTGAGCATATAAGTTTCCTAGTTAAGTGATGGCGATGGCTACTATGATTTGTCAGCATGCTGTTCTGGGTAGCTCTGTAATCACGGCGAAACGGGGTGATTTGTTGTGCATGCCATCCAATTTATGCAGGCTAAACGTTTACTCCGGTTGCATAACGATATAGCATCGATCATCGGATTGTAGGTATTCTAGCAATTCGATGGTATTAGGCTAGTTAGAGGCATGTAGCATGGCGTCTGGAATCTGCTTTATTGGGGCGGGAGCTATGGGGGGCGCAACTATTCGCGGGTTGCTAAGGAAAAACGTTTATTCGACAGCCGAGATCGTAGCCTGTGATTCTTCTCAGGTTGTTAGGGATTCGATAAGCAAAGAGCTCGGCATAGGTGCTAACGCTTCCAATCCTAAGGGAGTGTCGGGCGCAGAAATTGTTCTGCTTACTGTAAAGCCTCAGCATCTTGAGAATGTAATGGCTGAAATTTATCCGTCTCTGACTGAAGAAAAACTGGTTATTTCTTTTGTGGCGGGGGCTACTTTGGCGACATTGACCGCCCATTTGCATACAGAGCGGGTGATCCGAGCTATACCGAATACCCCTGCACAATTGGGGCAAGGGATCACCTTGTGGACTGCTGCTAGTGGTGTAGATCATGCGGGATCATCTAAAACCCGGCGTATTTTAGAGGCACTTGGAGCAGAGATGTATACGCCCGATGAGCGTCATATAGACATGGCGACCGCCGTAAGTGGTAGTGGCCCAGCATATGCTTTGGCGGTTCTTGAGGCGTGGACCGATGCTGGGGTTTTACTCGGATTACCTCGCCCCATGAGTGAAAAGCTAGCTCTTGAAACTATTCGCGGTACTATGGCTATGGTTGATGCATCAGACTTGCATCCGGCTTTGCTACGGGCGCAAGTAACTTCTCCTGGCGGTACCACAGCTGCAGCACTACAAGTGTTGGAAGAGGATGGATTGCGCGCTGCGTTTGGCCGTGCTATTACGGCTGCTTATTCGCGTTCTATTGAATTAGGAGAGAAGCGGCCATAAAAGGAGTCGCACTTCCTAAATAGGACTTCCTAAATAAGCATGTCCTCAAGTACACTAGCTTTACAGGGTATGCGTGTGGGGCGCTGCCAGAGGCGGTATAATTGGCCTCAATCCCAAGCTATGAATGGGTTTGGAGATAATTTACAAAAGAGGAGATAACAGTGGCGGCTACGGTTTCTGGCGATCGGCAACCAAACGCAATTAGTAGATTTCTCTATAGGCAGGGACGAATAGGATACCTGTTCGTTTTTCCGTCTATTCTGTTCATAACCGTATTTGTGTTACTCCCTATAATCGCTGCCTTTTACTACAGCCTCACAGACTACGATTTGCTTAAGGCTCCAAAGCTAGCTGGTTTGAAAAATTATATACAACTGCGTGGAGACGAGAGATTTCACAGATCTATTGTTAACACTTTGTATTTTGCATTTGCTACTGTGCCTGCCGGAGTTATCACCTCCCTGGCTTTGGCTGCCTTGATCAATAGACAGATAAAAGCAATCTATTTCTTCAGGGCCATGTTTTATATGCCCGTTGTAAGCTCCTTTGTTGCTGTATCCCTCATATGGGTCTGGCTATATGAGCCGAACTTTGGTCTTTTCAATGACCTTTTAGAAGCGGCCGGGTTGCCGAGATCGAAATGGCTGCTAGACGCCAAGACATCCATGCTAGCAATAATCATATTAAGTGTTTGGA
>Ga0310344_10000657_pt1 | contig 26815 bp, 27 predicted proteins | sample HC15DNA20200_MG_FD_203801 | JGI IMG/M metagenome (GOLD analysis project Ga0310344, IMG submission 203801) | Marine microbial communities from station ALOHA, North Pacific Subtropical Gyre - HC15-DNA-20-200_MG | ecosystem: Environmental > Aquatic > Marine > Oceanic | place: Pacific Ocean: North...
GATCGATTCTCACTCCACCCTGTGCCGCAGACATAACCAGTCCTATCTCAACTTCTATAGCACGTGCTATTCTTCTGCCTGAATTCTTTGGTTCATCTAACTCTCCTTTTATACATTTGACTATATCATCCATACCCAATATTGTTCCTTGGTGGTGTGCTCCATATTTACCTCGATCCCATGGAATTAACGTGGATAAAGATTTTCCGTCAGGAGTTTCTATATTTTTCCACATCGTCCATCCCATTTGTTCGCGGGAATGGAAAAGTTCACCCTCAGTACATGTAATACGTACTCCTGGTGCTCCTTTTCTAAAATGTACAACTTGTCCAGTATCAGTAACCATCATCCCTTCACCATCAAATTCCTGACTTCCTGGTGATACGGTTTTCCCATCATATGAAATAACATCATTTGGAGGAGTGTCTCCTGTACCTATTACCCAGGCAGGATTGCTATCTATAAAATACGACCAGTTTTGATGCTGAGATACTGAATGTCGGTTAGATGAAGCTTCAATCGAAACTACGTCTCCAATTTCACCAGACTCGATAATTTCCTTCGCTTTCTCAAAAGAATATTCACTTGTGCTAATAGCTCCACAGACGAGTGGAACATTAGCATCTGCACATGCCTTAACCATTCGATCAGCATCTTCAAGAGTATAAGCCATAGGTTTTTCTGTCATGATACCTTTTGCACCACATTCAACAGCAAGGACAGTTAAATCAGCTCTTGGTCTTGTATTAGTGGGTATAGCAACAATTTCAAGTTTTTCTTTACGTAGCATTTCTTCGGCATCATCATATACATTATCTACACCATATCTTTCGATAAATGCATTTCTTCTTGTTGGATCTCTTTCAGCTGCTGCAACAAGTTCAAATTCAGGTCTGTCATATAACACATCAGCATAGGAATTATCTAAAACACGTGTACCTTCTACAACGATCTCATGCAATTTTGCTTTATGATGAATATCTAATTCAGATGTAGGCCTGATAGCATCTTCAGGTTTCCAAAAACCTACTCTACGAGCTTGCATACTACCAATCATACCTGTATAACCCAATCCAATAATTCCTGCCCTATATTTTTTCATGATTTACTCCTACCTACATTTGAATTTTTAAAATAATCAATTAACATAAACTATCACAAATCCATCTCTAAACAAATATTTTTAATTATTGATGAATCAGGGACACTGTTAAATCCAATTCCTTCCAGAGAATGTGCTGCCACCTTATTAGCTATACGTGCTGACAATACAGGATCAGCTGTTTTTTGATAATAAATTGTATAAGCTGTAGAAAAAACATCGCCTGCCCCTGTAGTGTCAACAGATATTAAATTATCTCCTTCAACGCTAACTTTTTTTCCTTCAAAATATATCGTGCATCCCTTTTCTCCAGTAGTAACAACCAATAGTGACGTGTAATTTGCACATTTGTCAGCAAATTCCCAGTTATATTCAATATCTTCAATGCTAAATATAACAATATCGTAAATACCAAAAATATCTTTCATATTAATTTGGTCATCAAATTTACTTTTACCATTTTTATCAAAAACACGCAATAATCCTTGTGCAGTAAGCACTTTAAAACTATCAGAAAAATGATTAACAATTTGCGGATCAATTTCTCCACATAATGGTGCAACATGAACTATCATAGGTGATTCCCATATTCCTGGAATTAATTCTTCACCCAGCAAATTGCTCCTTTCTTTTAAATAAATAACACGTCTGCCACTTTCATACTTATGTTCGAATGTAGTTATAGTTTCAGAATGTTGCCGGAGAATCTGAATATTACCTAAAAAAGATAGATCTACCTTCTTACTTATTGAGGTGACTAACATAGTATTTAAGCCAAAATTTTTTGCTGTCAATGAACTATATACTCCACTACCTCCATAGAAAATACTTTCTTTAAATATATCGTTAGTAATAGTTCCAATGAGTAAATAGTTATTATTGGACATCTTTTATATATAAACAGTTATCCTAAATGTGATAGATTTCGTAAATATTCAGCAATTACTACTGATCAGTGTTCCACATCCTAATTCGAGGATCTACAATAGCTAACATGATATCTGATACCAAAATACCTATTACTGTTAGAATCCCTAACAAAAGTATTAAAAATCCACCAGCATAAGTATCCTGACGTTCAATAGATTCTAAAAGAATTGGTCCTATAGTAGGAAGATTTAAAATAACTGAAACAATAACACTTCCTCCAATTAAGTTAGGTAAAAGGCTTCCCATACTGCTAATCATTGGATTAACAGCTATCCTCACAGGATATTTCATAACAACTTTCCAATGTGATAATCCTTTTGCATGTGCTGTAACAACATATGGTCTTTTAAGTTCATCAAGAAGATTATTCCTTAATACACGAATCAAACCTGCCGTACCAGATGTACCTAGCACAATAACAGGAATAATTAAATGTTGTAACATGTCAAAAAATTTAGCAACACTCCATGGTTCATACTCTATGTCTCCAGAAAAAAGACCTCCAACAGAAAAATCCAAATACTTAAAGAAGATAAACATAAAAACTACAGCAAAAAGAAAATCAGGGATAGAAATACCAATAAAGCCAACAAATGTAGCTGTATAATCTCCAATTGTATTTTGCCGAACAGCAGAATAAATTCCTATAGGGAAAGAAACTAAAAATGTAAAAAGAATAGTTGTGCCAGCCAATACTATTGTCATCCATAATCTATCTTGAATGAGTTCTGTCACCTTAATTTTCGATTCTGAAGAAGTCCCTCTTCTAAGAAATGAATCTCCAAAATCCAACTTGGGAAACCCTGATATCCATTTAAGATACCGGATATAAAATGGTTTATCCAAACCATAAAATTCTCTCAGTCTATTCCCCTGTTCAATTGCAACTTGACCACTACCTTGAATCGCAGCAAATCTATTTCCACCTGATTCAAGATCTTCAATATATGTAGTAAGCATATCTCCAGGAGGTAACTGAATCACAGCAAAAGCAAGCAGAGTTAAGACCCATATACTAAAAAAAGCTAATACTAATCTTCTTAAAATAAACTGAAGCATTTTAATTTCCGTATATTTATTTGAGATTATATACTATTTGTAAATATGTTCCTTATATCAATCTGAAATCAAATGGATAATAACGAAAATAATTATTACTAGTTCTACAAGTAATACTAATCCTAAAAGTCTCCATTCATTTTTTTTATTTGGGATATTAACGGGTATTCCATGCCATTTAAATGATTTCAAATTGAATTCCTAAACATCTATACTCATGATTTTTTATTAAGTTTCCAGATTCCAGAATTTTGTTCATCAGCTATAAGAAATATTTCACCTTTAGAATTAACATCAACATCTCTTATTCTACCAATTTTATTGTTTAATATAATTAATTCATCAGCAACTTTTTCATCTTCTATTCTCAACTTAATGAGCATTTTAAATTTCAAAGATGTAACTAATAAATCATTATTCCATTCAGGAAATTCATCACCATGATAAAACACAATATCACTAGGTGCTATAGAAGGAACCCAAGATAAGATTGGCATATCAAATTCATTTGAAAAAGGTTCTCCTTTTCCAATTTTAAAGCCAATATAATGTTTCCCACCCCAACCAATTTCATTCCACCCGTAATTTCCACCAGGCCTAATCAAACCAATAAAATCTCCTCCTTTAGCACCATGATTGCTGATAAAGATATCACCATTTGAAGAAATAGCCATTCCCTGAGGATTTCTAACTCCTATTTGGAAAATTTCAGATAAAGAATCTCCCTCTTCACTATATGGATTTTGTGGGACTGATCCATCTAGATTAATCCGGATAATGCTTCCTGCATGAGATTTTAAATCTTGTGATACACTGCCCTGTCCTCTTTCACCAATTGATGCAAATAAATAATCATTTTTAATTACTATTCTTGAACCGAAATGTTTAGAATCAGAAAAAAAAGGAAGAGCAGTAAAAAGCAACTCGAAATCTTGTAATTCTTTAAATGGATGGATAAATAATCCTCTTCCAATTGCAGTAGTAACTTTTTTTTCATCATTCATCATTGCAAAGGATACATATAAATAATCCTCATGCTTAACTACATCTAATAATCCCCCTTGTCCATACTGAATACTCGGAATTTCATGATTTATTGAAGTAACTGTTCCAAGTTGTAAATTAACTAAGGATAATGTTCCATTTTTTTCAGTTACAACAACTAGATCGTCATTAAGAAATTCTATTGCCCATGGATTATCAAATGAATCGTTTAATTTAATTTGAGTAATGGATGTAATTGATTCATCGACTACGTATTTCCTATAATCTTTAATTATTGATTGTTCTTCCCCATTATCTGAAATGGTATCGTTTTTATGGTTAATAAGATTAGAAAATCCTTGGGCACATGCAATAGATGAAAGAGTCAAAATTAGTAAAGCTACAGATAATTTCATTGTATTTATATAATCCTTATATTCTATTGAATTAATAATTTATTTGATGATCAAATCGTTAGGTAAAAAAACTTTATCCGAGGTTTCAGTAATCAAATGTACGTCTTTTTCTCCAATTACTATCCAGCCCTTGGGAGTACTAAAAACTCCTGTCGCACTTCCTATTCCAACAAATGGAATGTCTGTACATAAATCAATCAACTCATCTGTCTTTGTATAATTTTCAAAATGTGGGATCGGGGTGAATTGGTCTGGTGGTAATAAAAAATTATTACCTAAGTACATTGCACCTGCACTTGACCCTACTACCGCTTTACCAGAACGTAAAGCATCAAACAAAATCTTTTCACAGTATGAATCTCCTAAAACATCGGATAGATATTGAGGATCTCCTCCTACTATATATATCAAGTCAGCTGTTAATATTTTGTCTGCCAAACTGGTTGTGTTCGCATCTTCTTTTGTATAGACAGGAATGGTGATTACTCTAGCTCCTAAATTAGAAAAGTAGTTAGATCCATTACTAATTGCTAATTCAGGTTTTTGATGTGTAGCTGCTGTCGGTAAAATAGCAATTAGTGGAGACTCTTGCGCAATTTCTTGCAAAATCCATTTGTCCATTAGAATACAATTATCTCTAAATTCATCTCCACCAATTAATCCAATAAACCCTACAGATTTACGTATATTTCGTCTACCACTAATCATACATCTCGTATCTTACAATATATATAAGTTCCTTAAGTTGTCCGTAATGCATCAGTAGGAGGCATATTTGCTGCACGTAATGCTGGATAAAAGCCTGCAACTCCACCTATAATAATTGACGCAATCACACCTCCTATAAGAACATATCCAGGTACAACAATAGACCAATCTCGAATCGTAGCATACAGTGCTGTGACTAAAATTCCCAGAATTATACCGGTAACTCCTCCCATACCAGAAAGCAGTAAAGATTCTGATATAAATTGAGTAGCAATGTGAAATTGTGTAGCTCCTAATGCTCGTCTCAGTCCAATTTCATTACGTCGTTCAATCACAGATATTACCATTATGTTTGCAATTCCTATTCCCCCAACTAAAAGAGCAACTGCACCTAAGCCAAGGAAAAGATTTACAAACGCAATTTTTGTTGCAACTCTTGCTTCTAAAACATCTGATGCCCGACTAACTTGTACCTCGTCCGGATACTGTGGATTAACTGTCGCTGCCATCACTGATCGAACATCATGAATATAATCTGGATCAGCTCTAACATAAATCACATCAGCTACTGGATCATGTTTTAAATATGCCTCAGCAGCTCCATATCCAATGATCGCCCCTCTATCCAAATCAGCAGCCAAAATTAGAGGATTAAGTATACCTATAACTGTAAACCATTCTCCTCCTAACCAAACTAACTGTTCTGTAGATATTTTTTTTATACCAAGTCGTTCTGCAGCTACAGCACCCAGAACTACAGCAGGAAACTCTGAACTCACCTCAGATAAAAACATTCCCTCCTGGAGAGATCCTCTTTGGACTTTAAGTAAATTTAGATCAGATGCAAATATAGTTATCCCTTTTGTTCTACCTTCATTTATAAGATCATTACGATAAACTCCGCCAGAAACATTACTTACAGTTGCAACTTGAGAAACTGGAGTAATCCGACGAATCATAACAGCAGCATTTGGTGGTAAATCAGGCGTACCTCCTTTAAAACCCTGACCAGCCTGAATAACTAGAAGATTTGTACCTAAGGCATCAAGCTCTTTAATTAAATCAGCACTACCCGATTGAGATAATCCCAAAATACTAACAAGAGTTGCTATTCCAAGAGTTATTCCAACAGCAGAAAGAGTAGCACGTAACTTTCTTGTCCTAAGACCAGAAACACCTACGCGCAATGTATCGATCAGCCCTAAATGGCTACGTAATTCAGGCAATTGATTATCATTCATTACTTTCCTCGTAAAAATCAGCTGAGTCAGTTTCAATATAACCATCTTTCAACACAAGCTGTCTCGAGCATATTTTAGCAACTTCAAGATCATGAGTAATCAATATCACAGTAGTTCCTTCATTGTTCAAGCTCGTCATCAATTCCATTAAAGAATCTGTCGTTTTAGAATCAACATTTCCTGTAGGTTCATCCGCTAATACAAAAGCAGGATTATGCACCAGAGCTCTAGCAATAGCTACTCTTTGCTGTTCTCCTCCTGACAATTCATTAGGATGATGTTCAAGACGATGCGAAAGTCCAACCCGTTTTAAAATCTCTACTGAACGTTCTTTTCTTTCTCTGGCAGGAACACCAGAATATAGCAAACCATTTTCCACATTTTCTATAGCCGTAAATCCTGACAAAAGGTGAAAATCTTGGAAAATAAATCCAATTTTCTTAGATCTTATGCCAGATAGTTCACGATCAGACATGTCTGATGTATCAATGCCATCAATGAGTACTGCCCCAAAGCTTGGTCTAGTAAGTGTCCCTATGACGTGAAGAAGAGTTGACTTACCACTACCTGATGGTCCTATTATTCCTAAAAACTCACCACGATCAACTGATATAGATACATCTGACAGAGCATTAACCGGTGGTGTTCCCGGATAACTTTTACTTATTTGCTCAAGTTGTAAAGCAAATGGACTTTTATCCACATATGACTTGTCGTTTTTAGATATAATCAAATTATTTTCCATCTAACACTACCAACGTCCTACTACTACAACTTTAGTCCCCTCTGCTAAACCTTCACCTTTCACTTCCACCCATCCATCATCATAAACTCCTGCTTCAACTGCTACTAACTTAGTTGAGTTTCCCTCTAATATTTCTAATCCATAGCCACCACCTAAAAGCGCTACCAGACTTGGTATCGGAACAGCGAGTACTCCTTCAACAAGTTTTTGAGTAATGGATACAGTTACAACAGCCCCTGTCCATTGATGAAAAACAATATTTCCATCGATACTAACAGAAACATCTAATAACGGATTACCTGTCTGGTTTCCCTGTGGCCACACCGCAATGCTTCCTATTTCTCTAATAGTACCTGAGACCTTGCTCTCATCTGGTAATTCCACTTTGACATTAGAACCAATTGCTATCAATTCTTTATCTGCAACTTCTATAGAAGTCCTTACTCTTTGTAATGATTCTACAGTAGTTGATGCGTCGCCTGCTTGCCCAATTTTTGTTTCGATTTTTTCTGTTGTTCTAAGAGATAGTAATGGAGCATTAGAACTCACATTTATTCCTAACGAAGGTACCAATTGTGATGCTTTAACAACTGACGTTCCTGGAAGAAAAACAACATCTCCAATAGATATACTACCAGTTTGAATAAGTCCTAACTCATCCTGCATTTTCTTAATCGCATTAGCTGTTGCTGTATCAAAAACTCGATCAATTTGAGATATTCCATCAGCATAACCTAATACAAATAAATTCTCCTCAAGTTGTTTAACATCTTCACCGGGATCCATTCCTTCACGAAATTCCCTCCATGCCGAAATATCTCCATACATTAATATGGATGCCAAAGTTCCTTCATTAAGAGTATTACTTATTGCAAGTGCTGTTGATAAAGAAGACTTTGCACTTTCTAAAGAAGATTTTGCCTGTATAAGTTGATTTGGAGTTGGAAGATTATTTAGTGTCTTCCTTTGTTCCTTAGCTGCCTTTAAAGATTCTGTAACCTGGGTAAGTTGTGCGACACTTGGAAGATTATTTAGCATCTTCCTTTGTTCCTTAGCTGCCTTTAAAGATTCTGTAACCTGGGTAAGTTGTATAGCACCTGGAAGATCACTTAAAGCCTTTCGCTGTTCTTTAGCTACTTTTAATAACTCTGTTGCCTGGGTAAGTTGTATAGCACTTGGAAGATCACCTAAAGCTTTCTGTTGTTCCTTGGCTGCGTTCAAAGATTCTGTAGCTTGTACAAGTTGATTCTCTTTTGGAAGATCACTTAAAACTTTTTGTTGTTCTTTAGCTGCGTTCAAAGATTCTGTAGCCTGTACAAGTTGATTGTCTTTTGGAAGATCATTTAATATTTCTCTATTATTACGGGCAGAAGATAAACTGTTAACTGCAGATGTATGTGAAACAAGTGCAGACTGATACGTTTGGTGTGCATTCAGCAAACTGTTACTTCTCGTAATCATCAAGTCGTCCGAAAATGAAAACATTTTGTTCGTGAGAGTTTTTATAGTAGTACTAGTTACTGGAATATCATTTACTGGACAAATAGAATCCAAATATATCAAATCCGGTGAATTAATCGCATAAGCTCTATCACACAATGCTTTTCTTGCGATTCTACGAGATACTTGTGCAACATCTATTGATCCCTGCACACTTACAAGATTTATTGTTGCTAACGTAATAGCTGCATCAGCTGACGCTATCTGCGCAGCAGTTACTGGTGCTTTAAGATTTTCTAATGCTAATTCTGCAGACGCTACCGCTGCATTAGCTGTTGCTATCTGCGCAGCAGTTGCTGGTGCTTTAAGATTTTCTAATGCTAATTCTGCAGACGCTACCGCTGCATTAGCTGTTGCTATCTGCGCAGCACTCGCTGGTGCTTTAAGATTTTCTAATGCTAATTCTGCAGATGCTACCGCTGCATCAGCTGACGCTATCTGCGCAGCACTCGCTGGTGCTTTAAGATTTTCTAATGCTAATTCTGCAGCCGCTACCGCTGCTTTTGCTGATGCTATCTGTTGTTTATTAGTTTCTTTTTCAATATCAGAAGTAGATTTATAAAAACGAAATATGACAGAACCTCTTTTTAACTCAGATCCTTGTGGAGCAATATATGTTAGTACTCCTGAATCACTTGGTGATATTGGAACACTATTCCCATAATCAAGAATTCCATCAAGGTCAATAAAACGGCTTAAATTTTTTCGTTCTATTGTCACTGTCTCAATCTGCTTACTTTTCTGAGTATCACTACTATCTGATAACTGAAGAATGTCTTGATTAATTAATAACAAAACCAAAATAGTACAGCCAACGATAATTGCTATTACAATAGAAAGTATCTGAATCCTAGTCATTTCTTTTCTCCTGGTGATCTCGTACCCCAAACAATCTGCAGACATTCCTCTTCGATCCGTTTAACCTTTGGACTATCCCCTAGATCTAATAGAAAGTCTTTCATTTTAGCACGATCAGAAAAATCTGGGTCTGGAACATTAAGGCCTTTTTCTCTAAGACACTTGGCATGTTCTAAAAGTTTGTCCTTCTGCTCTTCTAAATCCTCTGAACTTTCACTTTTAGTGTTGGTGAAATCTTGGAGCAATGGTAAACAAATATCATAGGCCTTTCTTAATTTACTATCTTTTTGATTTAACTGGCCGAGAGTTTCCTTAATAGGCTCCCAATTAATTGCCCCATCAGCTTTTAATGCTGGATCCTGAAGATCCTTAAATCCAAGTTGACGCATACATTCAACAAATTGTGTAGCTTTCTCTTCATTAGTCAATTGAGAGTCACCTTTTGTCTCTACTATCAAAGATTGTAAATTAGAGTCATTAATTTGTGCTACTCCAGCATCAGATTGATCTGAATTAAAACATGCACTAACCAGTAGTAACGATATTATAACCAGTAGTAACGATAATGATCGTTTCACTTAAATATCCTTTCTTTAAATTTACCGACCTCTTCCAGAACCTTTGGTATCAAAAATAAGAGAATTACATTCTTCAACACTACTATCTACTTTAGCTGTTGGACCTGTTAGATTTTGTATCATAGGTCTCATACTTGCACGTGGATTATCACCAAAAACAGGATCTTTCACATCAAATCCTTTGTCACGAAGGCACTGAGCAAATTTTAAAACATCATCTTTGAGTTTCGTTTCATCTTCAGGAGCATTTCTTTTTTTCCAGGTAATACCATCTAATAAAGGTCTACAAGATTCATGTGATTTCCTGTCTTTACTAGAAGCAACTTCAGTTCCAGAAGAACTAAGAACTTGACTAATAGCCATTCTAAATGCGAGTGCATCTATAGTCCCATCAGCTTTTAACTCAGGATCTTTCATGCTATATCCTAAATCTCTTAAACACTCTACATATTGAGTAGCCCTCTGTTCATCAGTAATTTCAGTATCTTTAGCAGAAGCTATTTCATCTTCTGAAACCACTGAAGTGATTTCAGATGTTTGAGCTACTCCAGCGTTTGAATTATTAGAATCAAAACATGCTGTTATCATTAAACTAAACATACCTACTAATATGGTAATAAGTAGGTAAAACCTATATTTCACTTAATCCTCCATTTGGATAGATAGTAAATTTATTATATTAAGAAAATATTAAGTATACAGGAGATATATTTTATTTTTAGTAGATCGACTAATCTGACCAATATAGTATATTTAACAAATTTAAGATTATTGTCCAGCACACCGAAATCCTAAATTACCACTCGAACTATCTGCTGTATTAAATGTTCTTGCAGATACCCTGTACCTAGTACAATATGATTCGTGACAAAGATATGAACCACCTCGAATGACTTTACGCGTAGAATTTTCTAACGTCATATTAGAGTTATAGTTTACCTTGCCAGGGTCATCAAACCAAGGATCGATACACCACTCCCAAACATTACCAACCATATCGAACAATCCAAAGTTATTAGATGAATACGTCCTAACAGGAGATGTACCTATATACCCATCTTCAGCAGAATTATTCGTAGGAAAATCCCCCTGCCATACATTAGCAAAATGAGTTCCATCTGAAGTTAATTTATCTCCCCATGGAAATTGTTTTTGATTTAATCCTCCTCGAGCTGCATACTCCCATTCTACCTCTGTAGGTAAACGGTTCTTTTTCCACTCGCAATATGCAAGCGCATCATTCCAAGATACATGGACCACAGGATGATTCATTCGATTATCTATATTTGAATCTAATCCTTCAGGTGATCTCCACGTAGCTTTTTCAACTGCTAACCACCAACCAGCACCTCCAACTGAAGAAATAACCATTTTTTGGGCTCGTTGAGTTATAAAAGAATGAAAAACAAACGACCACCCAATAGATTCAGCATCAGTAATATATCTAGTAGCACGTATAAATCTAGAAAACTGCTTATTAGTTACAGGCGTAGAATCGATAGAAAAATCAAAAACATGAACTGACCTTGCTGGAGTTTCTCTATCTCCTGAGATGACAGAATTATGATCACTTCCCATTACAAATTCAGCTGCAGGTAATGAGACAGAAGATTTTAGAGATTTATTAAATAAATTCTTTACATTAAACAAATTATCCGGTTTCTTTAAACCGTTTACTTGTTCATTTCTACCAATACAACATTGTGGATGAGACATTTATAAAAATCTCCTAAATGAGTGTTTCCAAACTAACAAATCATTGGCCCAATATCATTTCCACCTACAAGATGCATGTGGAGATGATAAACTTCTTGACGTGCATGAGATCCACAATTAACAATGAGACGATATCCATTTTCACTAATACCTTCTTTTTTTGCTAATAATTTTGCAACACTAAATAAACGTCCCATTGTTGGTTCGTCATCTTCGGTAACATCATTAACAGTAGGTATTAATTTATTAGGGATAATTAATATATGAACTGGTGCACGAGGATTAATATCCCGAAATGCCGTAACTAATTCGTCCTCATAAACTATGTCAGCAGGAATCTCTTTTCTAATTATTGAACTAAAGATAGTTTCTTTGTGTTCTTCGGTCAATTCTTTATCTCCTGTACATATAAACCAAAAATATCATACCATATCTATTAATATTTAATTTTTTATTGAAAAGTTATACACTACTAATAGCAACTCTTACAGGAGAAAATACTTACTTGGAATCTCTACATTTTTCTGGAATTATTTCAACCATCTTTATTGGTTTAGTAGTTGGTCTGCGACACTCTACTGATGGTGACCATATAGTAGCAGTTTCTACTATGGCAAGAGACTATAAAAGTATTTTTAAAAGCATCTGGGTTGGAATTTCTTGGGGACTAGGTCATTCCACTCCTTTAATCATTTTAGGAATCCTAATACTACTCTTAAAACAAGCAGTATTAGATTTTTATGAATCAGTAGCTATATTTTTTGAATTTGGAGTTGCTTTAATGCTTATCTTCTTGGGACTTCAGGTTTTTTGGAAAATATACCGAAAAGAATTCCATATTCACAGCCATGAACATGATGGTTCATCGCACAAGCATCTTCATGGTTCTCATAGCCATTCCAATACTACGACTAACACCAAAAATGATGATCCACATGAAGAACGTAGACATGGACTTTTCCCTGAATTAATTCCTTTTTTCAGGGTAAAATCATACATTATTGGACTAATTCATGGATTAGCTGGTAGTGCAGTTGTTATTGCAGCAATACTTCCAACAACCCCAAACTTTTTTTCAGGATTAGTATTTTTATTCTTTTTTGCATTAGGAACTATGGTGTCTATGGCTTTAATGACTGTCGTCATGTCAATTCCATTAACTATGTCCTCAAAATCTAATACGATTAGCACTGCAATGATATCTGTTGCTGGAGTATTAAGTTTGACATTAGGGTTAGTTCTAGGTTCAGATTTAACACTTGGTACTAATTTTACAGGCATCCTCTGGTATTAATAACGTATCAAATTAATCATATCTTTTTGATAGATTCTAATGGCAAAAATATCTCCAGAATATAATCTCAAAATTCTTTATCCAGACATCGCCAAACAGTGGGATGTTAAAAAAAATTATCCACTAAAACTTGAAGATTTTACTCCTGGATCTGGTAAGGTAATATGGTGGATTTGTAAGGAAAAACAACACTCCTACGATTCAAGAATAGGTAGTAGAACTAGCGGATCAGGATGCAGAAAGTGTTATCTTGAAGGTCGAAAGTAAACCCTGACTTATTTAACCTAAGGAAAAAGTAATCGTCCTTTACGATTTGTTTCCACACTAAATAAATGTCCTTGTTTAGTAGTAACATATAGTGTTTTTAAATCATCACCACCAAAAGTACAATTTGTTGGTGCTTTAGCTGGAACTGGATGCTGTTCTAAAATTGTTCCATCAGGTGCAAAAATATATATCATAGATCCTGGACCACCATCAGTAGCATCTCCAGCTGTGGCTATAATATTTCCATCTATATCCAAGCACATTCCGTCAACTCCACGAAAATTCCCAAAATCATGCAATACTACATAATCACCCAATGTTCCATCGCTTTTTACTGGATAACCTCTCAGTTCCCGTGGGTCAGATAATTTTCTTGCACTCTGAGCCACATATAAAACATTATAATCAAGTGAAAATAAAAGTCCGTTTGGTTTCGTTGTATCAAAAGTCATACGAGATATCGACCATTGGTCTTTATCATTTTGGTCTAGACGATATATAGAATCGTGACTCAAAACCTGATTATCCTCATCTTCACTCCATGAGCCAGCTGCTCCTGGATAAAAGGGGTCAGTAAACCATATATTACCCTTCTCATCAATTGCCAGGTCATTCGGAATATTTAATAATTCACCCTCAAATGAATCTACTAATATTGTTGTTTTTTGTTCGGTATATCGGACTACACGCCTTGCATCTCCTTCACACGCATATAATATTCCATCCTTATCGAACATGAGACCATTTGCACAATTGGTATTTTCTCGAAATACATCAACAAAATTGATACTAGGGTCGTATCTGAAAATTCTACTTGCATCTATATGTGTAAATAACAAACCACTCCCATCCCATGCTGGTCCCTCAGTAATACCACCAAGTGGCCCACAAATTAACTTAAAATCCCAAGACATTTCAACTCCTCCCTACGCTAAATCATCAACAGAATCTCTCGCAACAATTTCTTGAGGAATTAACGTATTATAAATATATGTATTAACGGGAACTGGAACTCCATAATGATTTCCAATACGAACAACTGCTCCATTTTGATATTCCAATTCTGATGGTTTACCTGATTCTATATCTCTTTGCATCGAAGCAGTAGCACTGCTATTTAAATTATCATAAAATTTTAAAAGATTAGTAACCGTCTCAATCGGTAAATCAATTTGCTGAGCTTGAGCAACCTCAACAATCTCTTTTATTGCATCAGCAGCCATTTGCCTGGTACCTTCAACTGAACGCCATTTACCGACTGGTGATCTTGTAATTGCGCCAATACCACTCATTGGAGCCATCATAGCTAACTTTCGCCATAATTCAAGTTGAATATCATTGGTTACTACTGCATCCAGTCCTGCTTTTCTTATAATATCTGCAATATTATTTACTGAAATAACTGAATTTTGATTTATATTACCGAGTGTCAAATGTCCTTTATTTGTATACGATATAACACCTGGAGAAACAAGCTCAGAGATACCTTTAAACACACCAGCAACTAACTGATTTTCATCAAATATCTGTGCAATTTGATTAGGTATTTCAACTCCATTTTGAACTGTCATCAAAACTGTACGAGATGATATTAATGACCTGATTGCTAAAGCAACTTCTGGCACTTGCCAAGCTTTAACAGATATAACTACCAAATCCACTTCTGGCGGGGCATCTTGTATTTTATCTATAATTAGCTGTGGACGGACTGTAATAGATTCTCCTGATGTAGTCAGAGTAAGACCATCAGAATATATTTTCTTATAATGCTCACCTCTTGCTACCATAACCACTGACTCACCAGAAGAAATCAAAGAGGCACCAATATAACCACCGATAGCACCAGCACCGTAGATTAGAATCCTCACGATAAATATCTCAATTTCTTAACTAAAATACAGCTATAGGATTTACTGGAGATCCAGTACAGTTTTTCAAATTCAGAGGATTAATAGATAACATAAATTCCCATTTACTACGTTTCTCGCATTCGTCTGTGACATCTTCAAAATTAGCATTGTCCAAAACCCACAATCCCATTGCGACCATTGAGACAGTATGAAAAACACCGGTATTTAAAGCATAATAGGGTAAGATTTCATTAAAAGTATCAGTTCCTATCATTGCAATATCTCTTTCTTTAAACCAAGGTGTACACCTAACATGACATCCAGTAGCTCCGTGTATTTGTGGATCTACTGGGCCTTCTTCACATCTTCTCTTATATTCACCTGTTCTCACTAACAAAATATCCCCAGATCTAACTGACACATTATAATATTTTTCTGCTGCAGTTAAATCTTCGGGATAGACATATTCATCTTTATCCAACCATTTTTTGCCTTTCATTTTTGCAATATCAAGTAACACAGCTCTACTAATAATCCCATTTTTAGCTGGTTGAACTGAACTTACTAAAGCTCCATCAGCTGTTGAGAATTTACTGGAATCATAGCCGTTATACATCTTACCATCCCAAAAAACATGTCCAAGACTGTCAATATGGGTAATATGGAATCCATGAAATACCATTCCGATATACTCAAGTGCTCCACCACTATTATTTTGAGCAGTGAACCGAACAGACTGATAACTCACATCTTCATCCATATCAGTTGTCCAAGGTCGTGCACAACTAACAGTATGTCCATCTTGAACTAATTGAATGGCAGAATATCGTTTTTCGTCCGTGATAAGATTCAGTGCTCCAAGCTCATCATCTTTACCCCATCGACCCCAATTACTCAAGGTCTGCATATATTCTAAAACTTCTTTGTCACTAATGTTTTTTTGTCCCATTTATCTATCTTTCATATTAAAATATTATTGGATTATAAAAATTATTTTCCAGCCGCAATAGATGCCTCAAGTGCAGGTCCTCCGTCTCCAGAAAAACCTTTAATACCATTCCCTGCAAAAAGTGAAATAATACCTGTAAATCTGTCTATTTTTCGTATATACCCATTTTGAGTATCTAGTACATAAATAGCATCCTTGCTCATACCCATAGTATATGGAGCACTTAATGCAGCTTCAATAGCTGGCCCTCCATCTCCCGAAAAACCATTTGTTCCAATTCCAGCAAGTGTAGTTATAACTCCTGTATTGGTATCAATTTTACGAATAAGAGAATTATCTCCTTCAACTACATATAAATCTGTTCCTTCAACAATGACATCTCTTAATCTAGAAAGTTTTGTTTCAGTTCCTACAACATTATCCTGAAAAGATTCAGCCCCACCAGCAACTGTTGTAATAATATTTGTTTTAGCATCAACACGACGTATACGACAACCATTACATTCGGCAATATATACATTATCATCTGAATCTACATCTACAGATAGAGGCCCTATTAAACTAGTTTCTGTAGCAGGTACATTATCTCCGGTATACGCTTCCACTCCGTTTCCAGCAATAGTTGTAATTATTCCAGAAGAAGATGATACTTTTCTTATTCTATTGTTACGAGTATCAGCAATATATATATTACCTTCCGAATCACAACGTGCACCATGTGGCACATTTAAACTTGACTCGGTCGCTAAAACATTATCTGCCGTATATCCAGGGACACCATTTCCAGCAACTGTTGTAATTATCCCTGAATTTTTATTTATTTTACGTATCCTATTATGGTGAGCATCCGAAACCAAAAAATTTCCTGTATCATCTATTGCAATACGCATAGCATGTGATGAAAAACTTATCATTTTCGCATCTAATCCGTCACCAACTTCCACACTTCCGCCTCCTGCAATAGTATCTATTATCCCAGAATTCAAATCTACAGAACGAATCCGTCGATTGCCTGTATCGGCAAAATATAATTTTTCAACTGAAACATCCAATATTCTCTCTCCTTAAGTAATGAATTTTATACACTGTGGTAGAGGTACCTCTAACTGAAATCCTGTATATTCAAGTTCACCAGTAGTGCTATTTATCTTAAAGCACGTAATGTTGTTAGTATCTTGATTTGCAACTAAAACAAATTTACCTGTTGGGTCAATCGCAAAATTACGTGGAGTTTCTCCTTGAACGCTTTCGCATTTAACTGGTTGCAATTTCCCTGACTTTTGATCAATTTTAAAAATTGCAATTGAGTTATGCCCCCTATTTGAAGCATAGAGAAAACCACCTCGAATATGAATATCCGCAGCCGAATTCGTTCCAGAAAAATTATTAGGGATTGTAGAAATAGTTTGAATTTCTGAAAGTCTACCTAGCTCATGATCAACAATAAAAGCAGTAATGGTAGAGTTTAATTCATTAACTACATATGCATAACCACTATTATTATAAAAAACAAAATGTCTCGGTCCGGATCCACTTCTTACCTCTTGATAAGGAATTTTGGCTGGGTTCAACTTCCCTTCTTTATAATCAATTTCATAAATCATTATTTTATCTATTCCTAGATCTGCAACATACACAAACCGAGATAAAGGATCTGGAACGATTGAATGGGGATGAGATGCTTCCTGTCTATCTGGGTCCTTTCCAGTCCCCTCGTGAAAGATCTCATCAGAAATCTCCATTAATCCGCCTTTTTTTAATTGTAAAGTTATACAATTTCCTCCCATATAATTAGCAATGAATAATAATTGTCCATTGGCCGTAGTACTTATATAACAAGGAAGTGATCCATTGGTTGGTTTCTTATCTAATAACACAAGGTCATCCGAAGTTGGAGTAATCATATAAGAATATACCTGGTTATCATTTTCACTAACAGCATATAAATAATTACCAGACGGATGAATTGAAACAAAAGATGGATGATTCAAAGTAGCGATATTATCAATTAAAAGAATTTTACCTGAGGTAATTTCCAAACTTCCGAGGTATAACCCCTCACTTGAAGTTCTAGTATCGGTACCTATATAAAATCTCATGTTATAAAGTAACTTCCCTGCATTCTAATTAACATCATAACATTTTATATGCTTCAGACAACTTTTCAGCTATGATTTCGGCATCACCAGTTTTCAATGACATTGTACCAATGACTAATGAATTTTCTTCAATATCTATTTCGATAGAGGGATCTCCACTCACAAGTTTTTCTTGAATACGTTCTGCTGCATTTTCTAAGTCTAGTAAACTGATTATAGCTACTGGTTCAACAGGTGTGTGAGCACCACCTTTTGGATAATATTTAATGTCTGTACCAATTTTAGATATTCCATCTGCACTCTGCAAGATTGTATTTGCACGATTTAACCATTCATTCAAAAGTTGATCTTCATCAGTCTCAACAAAATTTTCCAATGCAGTCACCAAACCTACAATTTCTTCTTTTCCAACCTTTAGTGCTCTTCCAATTGCAGAATTTGGACTAGCATTCATTACACATGCATCAACAAGATCTTTACGCCCCAATATTATACCTGAGCATTGAGGGCCTCCAATACCTTTCCCTCCACTAAACACTACTAAATCTGCCCCAATTTCTATCAAATCATATAAATTAGATTTTGGTGGTAATTGAGATGCGGCATCAACAATAACAGGTATCCCTTCTTTTTTCCCTAATTCTACAACTTCAGCAAGCTGAGCTTTACTCTGTTCACCATAAAAAAATAGTAATGCTGCAGTATTACTATTTATTGCATTTGCATAATCCTCTACTGAAACATTATTTTCATCTCCAACAATAATAACTTTCCCACCACTAGTTCTAAATGCCTGATGAATATAGGTATGTTCATCAACAATACTGACTAAAAACTCATTTCGCTCAGTAGAAAGAGAAGGTAATTTTAAAACAGCAGATTCATTTTTACCTGTTAAACACGCTGCTGCAGTAAGCAATAAACATGCTGCAGCTCCTGAAGAAATAAAAGCCGCTTCTGCTCCAGTTAGTTCTGCAATTCGGTTAGATGCTTTTGTTAACAATTCATTCAAATGTACATGGTGCCTGCTAGCATCTGCCATAGCATCTAAAACTTCAGGTTTCATTAAAGATCCTCCTAAAGTAGTAACACACCCTTTAGCATTAATTATCCTCTTTACTCCTAATTTTTCATACACAGATTTTTGATTTTGAACCATACGACCTCTTATTAGCTTATTTCTCGATTATAGTAACAGTTTTCATTTTATCTCCAGGCTGTTTCGCTTGTTGAGGATCCCGAGGAGTAATATTTTTAACAACATCCATACCTTCAATTACTTTACCGAACACCGAATGACAGGAAGTACGTGGAGCAGCACATTTTTTTAATCTCCCTCTTTCGTAACCATCAAGATTTTGTACTGGAACATATGTAATAAAAAACTGACTTCCATTAGTACCTTTTCCATTACGAATACCGGCATTTGCCATAGAAACTATACCTTCAGAATCATGGCTTAAAGTAGGATGGAATTCATTATCAAAAGTATATCCTGGACCTCCAGCTCCTGTACCAGTAGGATCACCACCTTGAGCCATAAACCCTGGAATCACCCTATGAAATGTAATTCCATCATAATATCCTTTTTTAGCTAAAGAAATAAAGTTTTCTACAGTATTTGGAACTCTTTTTTTATAAAGTAATATAACAATCTCACCACCATTTTCCATAACAATTTTAGCTCGAGGTAATGCATCAATTTCATCACTGGTAGGAGTAGGGATTACTGGAGTAGCTGTAGGTTTTGGCCTTGGAGTAGCCTTTTGTTTAACAGGTGTTGCTGTGGGTCTAGGAGTTGTTACCATAGCTGACTTACTAACATTACCAGATTGTTCTGAGTTAGATTGAGCTAAAGAAGTTGATTTCTGTATTTGATCAGTTTCTTTTTCCTGAGAAGTTGACTCAGCACATGCAAGTATAAACATCATACTAAATAAACAAACTACAATAATTCGAGTATTTTTTAATCGAAACATATTATATCCATCCAATCTGTTTTAATAATTGTTTTGCTTCCTCTATTTCATCTTTAGTACAAGGTAAAGTCGGAGGTCTTGGAGGTCCCATTGACCGGCCAATAGCTTCTAATAATCCTTTACCCTGTCTATATCCACCTGATTTAGTTACGGCTTTCTTTTCCCAAGGATTAATAACGGAAGTTACTACATCAGAATATTGTTCTGCTTGATCATAAAAGCCTTTTTTATATAAATCAAATAAATGAATATCATGTGATGGATTAACTACAATAAGGTTAGAAATATATCCTGAACCTCCATTTTTAAAACACCTGGCCCTAAAATCATACCCTGAATTATCTATGACATTAAAATCACTTGAAAATTTAGTCATTCCATCATAATCTTCACCCTCAGGGACAGACCATTTTATAGCTACTACATTGGTATCTTTTAATCTCATCATGGTATCTGCTTGAATAGAATGATTAACACGATCCATGCAAAACCACCAAGTATTGTAAATCATAATACCTATATCAATAGCATCTGAAATTTCTGAAAAATGTCTAACTAAATCATCTTGATTTGAATGATGATTATACGGTAATTCAATTTGTAAACCTAATGCTCCCAGGTCTTGTGCTTTTTTTGCATCTTCTATTGTGTGTAATGTATTTTTCGACTTCAATGCACACAAAACAATTTTATCTGAACCTGCAGCTTTAACAACAGTGTCTAATACTTTTGGCCACTCATCATCATTGATATCTGGACCTTCCCCCATGGCTGCAAGAACTTTCAGTGCTGCTGTATTACTACCTAAACCAGATGCAACCCACCACTCGGTCATTTCTTTCATTTTTATATTATCTAAATTAAATCTGTTATCAAATGCAGTTGGTATAGTTGCTGGAGTACCTTGTATATATTGTTTTAACTGTTCTCTATCCAATTCAATACCTTTCATTTTTAAATCAAGCTATATTCTATCAACTGGTTGTTTGACTAAGCAACTAAATAGTATATATTGAATTTAAATCAAAATCAGAGTGAATAATAAAAAGATGATACCTTAGACATTCACATGATAGACTTAGAAAAAATTAAATCAATTGATATAACCGGAGATTAAATTGACTTGGGAAAACAACAAATCTCAACTTAAATCAGATTGGGATAAAAATGGATATGTAATTGTCAGGAACTTTATGACCTCGAAAGATGTATCAAACTTACGTTCAGAAATTGAAAGATATATCTCCACTGTTGCAAAAAGTGTTCCAGAAAATGAAGTGATGTATGAAGATAATGCAAAACCAGAGACGTTAAAAAGACTCGGTCATATGTCACGATACGACGATTATTTCTTAAAATTGATTAATACCAATCGGTTCGTTAATTTAGCCGAAACCCTGCTAGGAGGAATGGTTAACCCACAATATTGTCAGCTTTTTAATAAACCTGCTCGAGTCGGGATTCAAACTCCGCCTCACCAAGATGCTTACTATATTCCTCTAAAACCAAACGAAGCTTTAACTATGTGGTTGGCACTAAATGATGTTGATGAAGAAAATGGATGTCTTAGATACGTTCCTGGCGCTCATAAAAAGGGTATACGACCACATCAAGCAAGTAATATATACGGGTTTTCCCAAGGTATCACTGATTTCGGGGAAAATGATCTCGAAAAAGAAGTTGCATGCCCAGCTGCTATAGGTGACGTTGTTATTCATCATTGGTCGATGGTTCACAGAGCTGATCCTAACAAAAGTAACCGAGAAAGATGGGGGTTAGGTTCAGTATTTTATCGATCTGATGCTACAACAGATAAAGAACAACAACTAGCTCGTACTCAGGAACTTGATCAAACTTTGAAAAAGTGGAAAGCTGAAGGGAAATCCTATAAAATCGGTTGAATTTCTATCCTCACTTCCTAAAAATGCATATGGTAAAATAGAAAAACAAACATTACGACAACCTTACTGGAAGAACCTTGAAAGGAATGTATAGGATGTCACAAAATAAAAAGATACCTATGCGTCCTGTTAGTATCATTGGTGTAGGTTGTACTCCTTTCGGTAAATCTGATAGCAGTATTATTGATCTTGCTATTCAATCTTCTGTAGAAGCAATCAATTCTGCTAATGTAAAGTATGATGATATCCAATCTATTTACCTAGGGAATTTTGTAGGAGAACGATTAGCTAACCAAGGCTCTCTAGGAGCTATGCTTGCTGATAGATTAGATATATCAGATATACCAGCTACAAAAACTGAAGGGGCTTGTGCCTCTGGTGGTATTGCTTTTAGACATGCATTCCTAACAATTGCTCTTGGCTTATATGATTTTGTCCTTGCTACAGGAGTAGAAAAGATGACATCATCATCTACCCCTGATGTCACAGCAGCATTAGCAACTGCTGGAGACATGGAAATGGAAATGTATGCTGGACTAACTTTCCCGGGAGCATTTGCAATGATAATGGCTTCACATATGCAAAAATATGGAACTACTCGAGAACAAATAGCCAGTGTTTCTGTAAAAAATCATCGTAATGGCACTAACAATCCTAACGCAATGTTTCAAAAAGAAATTAATGTAGAAGACGTCATTACTTCTAGAGAAATTTCTGAACCAATACGTCTGTTTGATTGTCCTCCAATAAGTGATGGAGCAGCTTCTGTTCTTCTTTGTCCAACTGAAATTGCAAAAAACTTCGTTAATAATCCTGTAAATATTCTAGGGTCAGGGCATGCATCAGGCCCAATATCACTAAGTGGTATGAATGACTTAACTTCTTTCAGTGCTACTGCTATTGCAGCAAATGAAGCATATGCGATGTCTGGATTACGAGCAGAAGATATCGACGTCATTGAAGTACATGATTGTTTTTCTATTGCTGAAATAATTGCATTAGAAGATCTCGGTTTTTTCAATAAAGGAGAAGGTGGTCCTGCAACTGAATCAGGAATTACAGCATTAAATGGGAAATATCCTACAAATCCAAGTGGTGGATTAATTGCAAAAGGACATCCTGTGGGAGCTACAGGGATTGCTCAAATATATGAATTGACAAAACAGCTACAAGGTTTATCAACAAATCAAACTAATGATCCAGAAACAGCATTAGCTCACAACTTAGGTGGAATTGGAGCCTTAAGTACTGTCCATATTTTAGGAAAAACTAATGGAACCAAATAATATCCAAGCATATCAATGCAATACCTGTAAAAAATTATTTCTTCCCCCTAAAACAATATGTTCAACATGTAAAAATACAGAAACTACTAAAATATCATTAAGTGGACATGGAAAAGTCATGACATCTACAGTAGTACACATTCCTCCAAACTATTCAAAGAAAGACCCTCCATATACTGTCATACTTGTTAAACTAGATGAAGGTATTCCTGTAATGGGACAACTACATAACTCATCTGTAGAATCTCTAATCGGTACTAATGTAAGCTTAAAAAAAATTAACGAAGATGGTATATATTTATTTGATTTAGCTTAAGATTACTCTTGTTGATTAGATAATAGTTCTTGAGATTTTTGTAAATCAGCTTTCGACTCTTCATTCATTCCAAAAACTTGATACATCTTCCCTCTATTGTAATAAGCTATGCCATCTTGCGGATTTAACTCGATAGCACGACTTAGATCTGACAGAGCCTTTTCAATTTGACCCCGTTCTGCAAAAATTATACCTCTATTGTGATAAGCTCCTTGATTCTGGGGATTAATAGCAATTGCTTGTGTATAATCCTCAATTGCTTTATGTGACTGACCTGTTCTTCCATAAACCCGAGCTCTATTGTAATAAGCTTGGTCATATGTGGGATACAACATAATAGCTGATGTATAGTCAGCTATTGATTTATCTAAATCACCTAAAAGGTCATAAACAACTCCCCTATTGTGATAGGCCTTATAAAATCCCGAGTCAATTTTAATCACTTCAGTATAATCTTTAATTGCTTCTTGATATTTTCCTACATCAAAATTGTTATTACCACTGAGAAAATGTTTATTTATTAGGACAGAAAGATTTTTGGCATCATCATTTTTTTTGGTGTCTTCGTTTAACTCCACAGACGATTTTTTTGGAGGAACTGGAGTAACCTCTTCTACCTGAAGTTCCTGGGGAATTGGAGTAACCTCAACCTCCAAAGGAACCTCAATGGATTCTGTAGTTTTAGGTTCTTCAGTTATTTCCAAACATGCTATGAAACATATACTTGTTAGTACTGCGCAAAAAAAGTATATGTTTTTTACTGATGAGTATTTCACCATGAACTTTCCTCTCACAGACATTATACAGAATTTAAAATAATGATATTCTTATTTTAAATAACTAGGAGAATTCTATGTCTGTGCTAAATATTGGTCTTATTGGTTGTGGATCTATTGCTAATAAAGCCCATATACCCAATATACAAAGTATACCTAATACCAAAATCACTAAAGTGTGGTCACGAACATTAGAAAAAGCTCAACATACTGCTAAGAAATTTCATATACCAAATGTTGTATCACAATGGGAAGATATCGTCAGATCTCCGGATATTGACGCAATTATAATTGCAACTCCACCTGTAGCTCATCTAGCACCAACTAAACTTGCACTCCAACACAATAAACATGTACTCTGTCAAGCTCGTATGGCTCGAAATTTAAATGAAGCTCAAGAAATGTATGATTTATCATGTAAATCAAATGTAGTTACTGCACTATATCCTTATGGCACTGGATTGAAAGGTAACAACATGATGAAACGACTCATTAACGAAGAGAAATATCTTGGAGATTTATATGAAGTTAAGGTTACAGCCTTTAATGATTATGAAATGCATTCTCCACGCTGGAGAAAAGATTCATCAATTGTTGGTGTGAATAGTATGACTCTTGCGATGTGGGTTGAAATACTTAATAGGTGGGTACCGCCTGCAAAGAACCTAACTGCGCAAGCAAAAACTCACCAAATCACATCTGAATATATTAATAAACGTACTCCAAACTCAATAGTTGTTGGTGCAATCTTGGATAATGGAGCTACAGCGAGTTACCATTTTTCAGGAGTAATAAATCAAAATCAGCACAGTTATATCGAACTATATGGTTCTGATGGAGTACTTGTATATGACATAAAAACTGACACCATACGTGGAGCACAATCTAACCAAACAAAATTAGCACCAATTAAAATTCCTGATAATGAATCTACTTACAATAATCCTGATTTACAATTCATACAGGCCATACAAACCAAAACACGAATGTATTCTGATTTTAAAGATGGACTCAAATACATGCAATTTTGTGAAGCAGTAGCTCAATCAATAATTTTAAAAAAATCAATTGATCTTCCTCCAAAACCAAAAATGGATGGATGGGGATACTACCTCAATTAAATTATTTTTCCTGGCACCGCACACATAGACTTAGTAATTCAAGAGAATGAGATATTACAGAAAGAGCATATTTATCCTCAATTTTCTGTATCTCTTTTTCCAAATCAGTTTCTAGCTGATCAGTTATTTCAAAATCTGTAACTGAACCACAACTACCACAAAATATATGGTGATGGTGTGTATCATCGTGTCCAATTAGTTCGATCACTTTTATATTATCAGGTGTTTGAAATTCAGCAATTACACTAAGTTCTCGTAAATCATTTATTACTCTATATAGTGAAGATAACGCAATTCTGCCTTTGGATAATTTTACAACCTGTTCAACAGTTAAAGGACGATTTTGAGCAAGCAAAATTTCTAACAAAAGCAACCTAGGCTTTGTTATCGAAATATTTTTAGAAGCAAGTAAAGTTTTTGATACTTCTCTTCTTGATTTATCCTTCATAGTAGACATAGGCACATTATACCAAAAAAATAATGTTGACAAAATTATAAATGAGAGTTATTCTCAAATTAATGAAAATGAGAATCATTCTTAATAATCAAAGGAGACAGTCTTGTTAATATTACTACGATCTATCGCTTTAATGATTTCTTCTACTTTAATCTTTTGTATTGCTTGTTCTAGCTTTAACTTTAATACAGAAAATAATGTAGAAGAAACTGAACTAAAAATAATGACATCAACCCCTATTCTTGCAGATTGGGTAAACCAGATCACTGACAATCAACCAGCCGTCAAATCAATCATGCCCTATGGTGTTGATCCTCATTCCTATACCCCTGGAGCTAAAGATATTGCGGATATTGCTGAATTAGATTTAATATTTACAGTTGGTCCAAACTATGAAGCAAAATCTTTTTCTAAGTTTTTAGAAAATCATCCAGAAATAAAAGAGATCCATTTAATTGATTATATTTCACCTATTGAAAATGAGGACCATGACGACCATGATGAACATGGTAAAAAAGATGACCATGATGATGATGACCATGATGAACATGGTAAAAAAGATGACCATGACGACGATGACCATGATGAACATGGTAAAAAAGATGACCATGACGATGATGACCATGATGAACATGGTAAAAAAGATGACCATGACGACGATGACCATGATGAACATGGTAAAA
>Ga0310344_10000658_pt1 | contig 26798 bp, 28 predicted proteins | sample HC15DNA20200_MG_FD_203801 | JGI IMG/M metagenome (GOLD analysis project Ga0310344, IMG submission 203801) | Marine microbial communities from station ALOHA, North Pacific Subtropical Gyre - HC15-DNA-20-200_MG | ecosystem: Environmental > Aquatic > Marine > Oceanic | place: Pacific Ocean: North...
CCTAATCTTTCCAAGATGCGAACTGTGGCCATGCCTACCTTCGGATAGAGGTGCTCAACCAAACAGGTGACAAAAATTGAGACTTTCATGTGCCCTACTCCGCTGCCGCCAAAAGCAAACTTCAGTCCAAGTGTAACCTCTCACCAGAGTAAAAATAAGCAATCTGGGTAAATCTAAATCAAGGGTGAAATTCTGGCCCCTTTGTGTCTAGCTCGCAGGATCCATTCAATTCCAGCCCAACTCAGATAAAAATCCATCTAATAGTGTGGTCCGAACATTGAAACGTGCGTCCAGATAAGCTTCTTGCTGTGCTAAACTATTACCTTATCTGGACCCTGGGAAACCCCGATAGAGGGCTCTTGGTGTAAACATGTCGCCATTCTTTATTAACGCAGCCAGTCTTTTGGCCACATCTTTGCTGGTTCTGTTGTTTTTGAAAGAGTTCCGGTCTAGTCGCCTACTCAGCATACTGTTATTGCTTGTGCATATTAACCTGGCACTTGGCGAGATGCCCTTGGTGGCGGTGTCACCACCAAAGACACAAATCGGAGGGCTCGATCTTTCAGGAACCTTTTACGACAGCACTGGGGAAAAAGTCTTCCTCACGGATGATAAGGGCCGTGTCATGTTTTTGAATTTTTGGGCTACTTGGTGCAGCCCTTGTCGGGCCGAGATGCCGGCCATGGCAGAACTTTATGAGCGTTTCGAAGAAGATGGACTGAGCATGTTTGCTGTCACGGAGGAACCCATAGAACACGTCCAACGTTACCTCTCAAACCGTCGCTACCCTTTCACAATCCTTCACGATACAAACGGGGAGTTGACTAAGCGTTTTCAAGTTCGCGGACTTCCTACCACATTCATTCTTGATAAAAAGCGTCAGGTACTATACAGCCAGATGGGTGGCGCTTCCTGGGATGCCCCCAATGTTATTGAACTGTTCCAAAATGCATTATCAGAATGACTCCTAACTTTTTTTTTCGTTGCATAAACACTGACTGTGGCGGGGAGTTCGATCCTCAAAATCGACTTTACCAATGTCCTGAGTGCGGTGATTTAATGGATTTGGAATACGATCTTGAAGGGCTCGATGCAGAGAAACTCAAGAAAAAGGTGCGAGAACGCCGGGCCTCTAATCACCCACTCGACATCAGTGGTGTCTGGCGCTTCCGTGAATTGTTGCCATTCCAAGAAAAAGACCACCATTTAGCTGTAACACTCGGAGAAGGTAATGCACCCGTTTTAGATGCACCTAACTCAGCTGAATACATAGGGTTAAGCCGTCTCCGGGTAAAACATCTGGGGTGGAATCCCACGGGTTCTTTTAAAGATTACGGAATGACCACCAGTGTAACCCAAGCCTGCAAACTCGGAGTTAAAGCCGTTGCCTGTGCATCCACAGGTAATACCTCGGCTTCTATGGCCGCATACTCTGCTAGAGCCAAACTCCGAGGGATCGTGTTTATACCAGAGGGGCACATAGCCCATGGCAAACTTTCTCAGACGATGGAATTCGGGGCACAGACCGTACAAATCGAAGGAAACTTCGATGTTGCAATGAGCATGGTTAGAGAGCTTGCTGCTACAACAGATTTATACCTATTAAATTCCATAAACCCTTATCGAGTGGAAGGACAGAAAACGGTCATTATGGAACTCTTGGACCAACTTGATTGGCAGGTCCCCGATAGAATTGTCCTGCCTGGCGGAAACCTGGGGAATACTTCTTCCCTCGGGAAAGGCCTGATGGAGCTCAAACGTATAGGCCTGATAGAGAAGGTCCCCCGTTTAACAACAATCCAGGCTTCAGGAGCATCTCCGCTACATTCGATGCTAGCGTCAGGACGCTCCACACTGCAACCAGTAATGGAAGCCCGAACCCAGGCTACAGCAATCAAAATTGGAAGTCCTGTTAGTTGGAAAAAGGCCGTTCGCGCTCTAGAATTTTCAGATGGCTGGTGCGATTCGGTAAACGAAGAGGAGATCGCAAACGCGAAGGCAGTTCTTGGGCGTGATGGCCTAGGTTGTGAACCAGCATCGGCTACCACAGTAGCTGGGTTGAGAAAGCTGATTGACAAACCGCAGAATGAAGATCAGGTAACACTACACCCTGATGAAGATGTGGTTGCGATACTGACTGGACACCAACTGAAAGATTCAGATTATACGGTAAAATACCACTTGGGGGACCTAGAGATTCAGGATACACCCCCTAATGAAGACCAAATTTATAAGTTCTCCAACCCTCCTATACGCATCCCGGCTGACAGAGGGAAAATAGTTGATCTCTTGGGTCTATGAACTACTGTGAGCACAAGAGATAGGGTATGCCAAAATTGAGATTGCAGAAATGAGTGAAACCACCACCCGAGGAATACGGGTTCAAGTTACCAGTATTCACGACCCCGAAAGAAGCCTGCCTGAAGAGAGTTACTTTTTCTTCGAATACAGGGTGACAATATCCAATCTGAGTCAGGAAACGGTGCAGCTCATTAGCCGTAAATGGATCATTAACGATGCAAACGGAAATGTCGAAACAGTGGAAGGACCCGGAGTAATCGGACAGCAACCTATTCTGGCACCTGGTGAGTCTTTCCAATACAGAAGCTTCTGTCCTCTAAACACAGCCGTTGGCTCTATGCACGGCAGTTATCAAATGGTGGCAGAAGGGGGTGAGCAGTTTGACGCAGAGATAGCCCCTTTCTCACTAGCAGTGCCCACAGCAGTCAACTAAAACGTTGTGTCTCGCTTTAAAAGAAGGACCACGATGAGTCAATGTGACGAACCAAAAGATTGCCAGAGTCAATCTTCTGAGCCAATTCGAGTCTCTGGGATTCCCAGAGACATCCCTAAGGGCATTGCCGATCTATGCGAAGCTAGAATTCTAGAGGCTGTAAAGGAATTAATTGATCTTTCTGGGATTGAGGACCTATCCATCGCCGTCGGTCACAAACCACAGATTCCAGAACCAGCTCGAGCTCGATCAGTCACATCACCAAAATCCGGGACTGAGGAAGAACAATCAGTGGAAGAAAGAGCCAAGCAATACGTTTCCAAAGAACCTTTTTTCGATTTCGAGTTCCTTGTCGTCAGCTCGGAGCTTCGTGAAAGTCTACTCTCGGCCATTGATCTAGTAAAACTCGAGGCTACTGTTTTTGGGTCCTGGAACCTAAAATCGATTGAGCCTTTTCCGCGTACGTCACTCAATTTTCACGGGCCTCCTGGAACAGGAAAAACACTTGCAGCACACGCACTCAGCAGCTATGTAAACCGCCCCATACTTCAGGTTAGTTATGGGCAGATAGAAAGCAAATACGTGGGCGATGGGGCCAAAAATGTTGAAGCTGTTTTCTTTGCGGCACAACGGGACAAGGCTATCCTCTTCATAGATGAAGCGGATTCCCTACTGTCTAAACGTCTGGTTAATGTAAATCAAGGTTCCGAACAAGCCATTAATTCGATGCGTAGTCAACTACTGGTGTGTTTGGAACAATTCAAAGGGATCGCAATCTTCGCCACCAACCTGGTAGAAAATTATGACCGGGGATTTGAGACACGAGTCCGTAACCTATATTTCCCAATGCCTGACTGGTCAGCCCGGGAACAGATTTGGAAAAAGCACCTGCCTAGGGAACTCCCCCTCAAAGAAGATGTTTCTCCGCGCCGACTAGCAGATCTAGAGGATGTATGCGGTCGCGATATTAAAAATGCCATAATCGATGCTGCTCTTCGCGCTGCGAGAGCAGGTCAACTAGTCATTTCTCTAGCAGATCTCGAGTCTGCTATTGGCCGTATCAAATCAGCCCGTGTCCTCGACGTGGTGGATGATACGGGCTAGGTTTTGCAAAAAGAGCTCTATTCTTTTCTGGATTTTCTCGCCTCTCTGCGGCGTTCGATCCTGCGAAGATGCTCATCAGACCATTGATCCAGGAACTTCTCATACTTCAACTCCTGAGCGTCATCGAGGTGAATCCTGATCTCCTTTTCAGCTTGACCGAGAATCTTGTGTAGCTCCTGTGTCATCCCTTTGCGGAGTATTTTGATCTCTTCTCGGCCCTTTTTGACCGCACCCATAACTGAGGAGTACTCTGCTACCCCCAATTCCAACCCATCGTAGAATTTTCCTGAAAGTGGAGTTGGGCGTCCCCCTCGCAAACTCCCTTGATTCGTGTTCATACTGTCTCGATCTAAAAAGCTGTGGACAGTGAATCCCGTCAAAAACCCCATTGCAAATAGTAACGTAATACCTATCAATCTCTTCCCAAAGTTCATTGATTAGTCTCCTCAACATGGAGTAACTCTTCCATGATAAATTCTACGCCCCCATTGTCTGCACTAAAGAGACTTAGGACCCATTCGGTAGAATCATCAGGAACTGTTGGCTGCATCGGACCTTGCACGGAAAGAATTGCCATAAGAACAAGACTCACAACACAAGTAACTGGAGACATGCGCCAACACCAGGCACTCAGAGACATGTCCGGAAGTTCCGTTTCGATGGAGTGCAGTTTCCGATGGAATCGATCTAGAAAAATTTTTTCATCCAGCCTGCCCTCAAAGTGGACTTGACGGATCAATTCCCTGCCTATCCGATCCAGCTTCTCATTTCGATCAATGTGTTTTTTCATCTGTCTTTACTCCAAATCAGGCGTTCCTATTTCCTGCAGAAACTTGCGCAGGGTCCGACGCGCTCGGAAAGCCCTGACTTTGACATTGGATTTCGTCCAACCCATGGTATTCGCTACTTCCGCAACACTTCGGCCCTCTGCATAGAGGAGGTGGAGAGTCAGTCGATCTCGGGAAACTAGGCGATCCATCGCACGAGTTACAAGCTGTTGCGCGATGAGACTATTCTCAAAGCGGACCTCTCGGTCTATTCCCTTGGCAGAAACTTGACGATCCAGCCAATCCTCTTCCATTGCCTCTATATCCGGCATTACCTGGTATGGTTGTCTTTTTTCTTTACGCAATCTATCCAAGCATAGATTAGCAGCGATACGGATAAGCCAGTTCCGAAACGGCACTCCCTCCTTTAGCTTCTCTAAATTCATATAAGCTCTGACGAATGCCTCTTGAGCCATGTCTTCTGCATCAGAAGGGTTCGGGAAAAAACGCCATACGACCCTGATAATACGTTGTCGGTAACGAAGGACTAGTGGATCAAAAGCCGCCCTATCCCCCGATAAAACTTTCTGGATCAACACATCGTCAGAAGTTTCACCTTCATATGTAAGTGTCTCTGTCAATTTCCGCTCGCTTCTTGCCAACGGCACTGCGCCGACCAGCCGTTGCGTTGCAGTAGATATCATCCAATCCTCGTGTCACACTAGTTCTTCATTTTCTGCAAGGGACACGTTAATATTGCAACACTGGTTACAATATCGCGCTCATCTCTAGTTTTGAGTTATGATCCCAACATGCCAAAACTGCCCCCCATTCAATTCATCCACGAACAACTCAAGAATGGACTTGAGGTCATATTATATCGCAATAATCGCATCCCATTGACCCACGTCACTCTTCATTACCGAGTTGGGTCAAGTCATGAGACCAAAGGCAAATCAGGACTCGCTCATCTTTTTGAACACTTGATGTTTCAAGGATCGCACAACGTAGGTAAAGCCGAACACGGTCGCTATATCGACTCCGTAGGGGGGCGTTGGAATGCTACCACGAGCAAAGATCGTACTAACTACTACCAGACTATCCCCTCAAGTGCTTTAGACCTTGCCCTTTGGCTAGAAGCGGACCGCCTACAATCACTAGAAGTTAGTCCAGAAAACTTTGAGAATCAGCGCCAGACAGTCATTGAAGAAAAAAAACAAAGCTATGATAACCGACCCTATGGAAATGCGTTTCTCCGGTTCGACGAGCTAGCCTATGAAAACTGGGCTTACGGACACCCCATCATCGGTTCGGTAAAAGACTTAGAAAAGATGACAGTAGAAGATGCCTCGGGGTTCCACACCAGGCACTACAGTCCTGACCGTTGTGTCTTGGTTATCTCTGGAGATATTGACGAAAGCCACGCCCTCAAGAGAGTTAAACATTATTTCGGAAATCTCGGAAGCCAAACCAATTCTTTATCTTCACCTGATTTAAGCGAGCCTAAACAAAAGAAGGAAAAAATCGAGAACATCCATGACAAACTGGCACCTCTCTCTGCCACCTACATGGGCTACCACATGCCACCATCAGGCACACTGGAGCACTATTCGCTTTCAATGCTTGCAGCAGTCCTCGCAAGAGGACAATCCTCTCGACTCTATCGTCGGCTTGTCTATGAGAATAACTGGGTCACTGGCCTCTCAGTGGGGCCCAATCAGTATCATGGCCCTCAAATGTTCTGTCTATGGATGCAATTTCAGCAGGATGTCTCTCAGGAGGTTGTTCTCAATGCAGTCGAGGATGAATTGGAACGGGTTCGACAAGACCCTATCCCGGCTGAAGAACTCGAAAAAGCACGCAATCAGATCCTTTATCGTGCCGCCTCCAGCCGAGAGCGTGTCGAGACTCTGGGGGAATCTTTGGCTAGATTCGCAACATGCTTCGGGGACCCATCCCTCATAAATCAGGAGACAAACCGCTTTCTGGATGTCACTGTGACCCAAATTCTAGAAGCGGCGCAACAAATTCTGACTAGAAGCAACCGTACCGTTCTTTTGATTCAAAACAACTCTTAAGAGATAGACTGATGACGTCTCCCACAAGATCTAAACTAGCCCCTCCTACCGGTTCAATACCCAAACTAGATTATCCAACTGCCCAGGAACATACCCTGCCCAACGGCCTGACTGTGGCGGTAATAGAGGACCATCGCAGCCCAATTATTTCGTTTCGATTTGGATGTCGAAACGGCCGGACAACTAATCCTAGTAACAATCTGGGTATTCTTCAGATAGCCATGGATCTCATATTTGAGGGGACCGGCCGATACGATTCTAAAGAGTTGGCCCGCGAGTTCGACCAATTAGCTATTCAAACGGAAACAGACGTTTTTCTTGAATCCTTACGCTTGGCTGTATCTACATTAAGTCCGCATTTAGAGCGCGCTGTCGAGTTGATTGCGGAGGTTATACTCGACGCCCATTTCGATGAAGTAGAGCTTGAAAAACTCAAGACTCGTTGGGGTAGCCTTCTGATTGCCGAACGTGCCCAACCTGCCTTCTTAGCTGCAGAGCGCACAATGCAGGCCCTGTTCCCTGGACATCCTTACTCCCATATCAGCTTTCCACTGGACCATCTCAAATCTATGGAAAGAAATCATATTAGAGAGGTTTTCAAGAGTAGGTTTGTCCCTGAACAAACTATCCTCCTTTTCTCAGGACCAATAACTTTAGACAAAGCTTCCAAGCTAGCAGAAAAGTTCCTGGGCAACTGGAATCCCAGCGAGACCACTGTAACCGAACCTCTCCTAAAGAACCCTCCTGATAGTCAAATTTATTTGGTTCACCGTCCGGGTTCTGTCCAAACCCACTTCGAAGTGGCGCGCAGGGGTCCCAGAAGAGGAGATCCAGACTTCCTGCTACTGAACCTGACAAACCAAATTTTCGGAGGAGGTGCTAGCTCGAGACTCTTTCTTAATTTGCGAGAGGATAAGGGTTACACTTACGGTGCTTATAGCCTGGTACACGGCTACCGACAGGGAGGATTCCTTTCCGCCGCTGCCGATGTTCGGTCCGACGTGATCACCGATGCTCTTCATCAAACCATACTAGAAATGGATAGAATCCAAAGCCAGGAAGTGACTCAAGGCGAGATTGAAATGGCCAGAAATGAGATGGTTGGTAAATTGATCAGACGAATGGAAACAGTCAGTGGAACAGCTGCATTAGAACTTGTGAGACAATTGAACGACCTACCCATTGACTATTACCAACAATACATACCCTGTCTCCATCAAATGGGAAGTCAGCAGATTTTGGAATGTGCCCGTACTCATTTCGATACATCCAAGATTGTGACCACTGTAGTTGGAGATGCCGAATCTATCCTCAAGGGTCTTGAGCAATTTGGAGAGGTGCTTCTCTACAATGACCAAGGAACCCCACTAGAGGGCCTTTAACCGATTAGCAACCCTATAGCTGCTGCCTTTTGGGAATATATTTGACCTTTCACGGCGTAAAGGCATCTTTTGAAATCAGGTCTTGATCTTTCAAATCTGACCATAGAGAAGAGGGAATGGCTTGGTGAAAATACTCCAAGTTCTGTTCCACCTGTTGTGGATGTAGCATGCCAGGGATAACACTGGTTACGCAAGGATGGGAAAGGGGAAACTGTAGAGCTGCAGCCGCCATCGGGACGCCATGATTTCTACAGATTTTCTCTATCTGGATAACCTTTTCCAGGATCTCAGGGGACGCATCAGCATACTGATGCTTAGCACCTTTCACAGCGCCAGTGACTAAAATTCCAGAGCAAAACACAGCACCCAATACTATCCCGATATTTCTCTGCTCACAGATAGGTAGATCGGCTTTTAGAGTGCCTTGTTCGAGCAAAGTGTAGTCACGGGCCAGCACCAAGAAATCCAAGTCTAGTCTTTTCAAGAGAGGTTGGATCATCTGTCTATCATTAATACCCGCTCCGACTCCAAGGATTTCCCCGCTGGACCGAAGACTGTCAAGAGCTTTCCAACCACTATTTGAGAGCTGCTTTAGATGGAAATTTACTCGCTCTTCAGTAAGATGATATTCATGATCCAGATCATGAATGACGAGTAAATCCACACTATTCATGCGTAGTCTTTGCAGACTGTCCTCAAAAGACCGCATGATTCCGTCGTAGCTGTAATCGAATAGGTGTTCAAAGGGAAGACCTCCTAGCCAGAAAGGAGGCCTGAAGCCAATTTTTTGGCGGGGTGCCTTAAGAACGCGTCCAACTTTAGTAGAGAGAATAAAATCCTTGCGGTCTTTCTGGTAAAGAAAGCTCCCCAGACGGTGCTCACTTAATCCCACGCCGTACCAGGGTGCGGTATCGAAATAACGTATCCCTCGATTCCAAGCCGCTTGCAGAGTAGCCAGTGCATTTTCTTCGCTAACTTTTTCGAATAGTTGACCTATGGGTGCACCTCCGAACCCAAGTTGAGTCAGGTTAACACTAGTTCGGCCAAGTTTTTTTTCGGCAAGCGGTTGAGAGATACTTTTTTGAGATCCGGACAAGACTGGCAAAGGCTATCACACGCTCAACCAATCCACTGCAAGCATTCTTGTATTTCAGGATTCCTCAATCAGAGTTCCGGACCCTTCATTAGTGAAAATCTCTGCCAGCAATGAGTCTGGTTCCAGCCCGTTGATGATGTGGGCCCTGGGAACACCTCCTTCCAAGGCACTACGACAAGCATCCAGTTTCACCCGCATGCCACCTTGTGCACTCGAATTTCTAATCTCCTCGAGACGGGATAGATTCATCTGCGAGATCAACGTCTCAGTGTCTTCAGGGTTTTCAAAAACTCCCGCCACCGGGGTGAGCAGGAGAAGCTTCGTAGCCCCTAGGGCGATAGCCAACTCAGCCGCTACGGTATCTGCATTCACGTTGAGTACTTTATTATCACCTCCATCAGCAAGAGTACTGATCACAGGCACGTAAGATCCTCCGAGCAAGTGTATTAGCAGGGAGGGTTCTACCTCTTGAATATCCCCTACATATCCAAAATCGACAATTTTCTCGGTGTTACTCTCTTCATCTTTAATTTTCTGAACAGGTCGTCGCACAGCACGGATTGATCTGGAATCGATTCCCGACAGTCCCACACCAGGAACTTGAAGAGCATTCAGTTTGGCCAGCACTTCGGTGTTCAACTTACCGTTGAACACCATCTTGGCAATCTCCAAGGTCTCTAGGTCAGTCACTCGCCGACCATCAACTAGTTTTACTGGAATACCCAGGCGCTCAGCCATCGATGTGGCCTGTGGTCCACCACCGTGCACTAAAACGATCCGGATGTTTAGTTGATGGAGTAGGGCTACTTGGGTCACTACCTGATCCAACCCATCTTCGTCGGACAGAATACCCCCACCAAGCTTGATGACAAAAATCTGCTGTTTATAGAGTCGCAAATAAGGCAGTGCCTGTTCGAGGCCAATGATTGAGCTCATCGATCTTTCTCCCCGTGACCAAGTAAATCGAGCAGTAAAGCCTTCTGGACATGCAGCCGGTTTTCAGCCTGATCCACAACTTTACTGGCCGGTGAATTGAGAACCTCATCTGAAACGACTACATTCCTTCGCACTGGCAAGCAATGCATAAAAGTCGCCTGATCCGTAAGCCCCATAAGTTCCTGAGTTACCTGCCAGTTAGCATACTTCTGGCGTATTTTTTGCTCAGCTTGGGGATCACCATAAGCAGCGAGACTACCCCAAGATTTTGCATAGACAACCTGGCTAGAGGAGATAGCATCGCGCTTGGCACTCTCTCGGATATTCCCCCCCGTGGCGGAAGCAACCTTTTTTGCGTAATGCATCAGGCCCTCATCAAGGGAGAACTCCGGAGGCCGTACTACGGTCACATCTAGACCTTGCTGAACCCCCATTAAAATTACAGATCGAGGTACGGCCAACGGGAGAGCTTTAGGGTGGTAAGCCCAGGTCAAGGCAAGAGGGCTTCCTTTTTTTAGGCCCAATTCTAACCATGTCAGAGCGTCCCCAAGAGCTTGGCATGGATGCCATAGGGCCGATTCTAAATTAATTACTGGTACGGTTGCGTGTCGGGCAAAAGAATTCAAAACCGGGTCCTGGCTATCTTTCTCCCAAGAACGACCTAAGGGGAAGGCCCTAACTGCAAGAGCATCAAAATAGCGAGACAAAACCGGCGCTGCCTCTCGAACATGCTCAGCCTTATCGCCATCCATAATCACATTATCCTCGACCTCCAAGTCCCAAACACCTTGCCCAACTGAAAGAACCGTGACCGATCCCCCCAGTTGTTTCATGCCCACAGAAAACGAAGTCTGTGTACGTAGACTCGGATCAAAAAAGAGCATTCCTAAATTCTTGCCCTCTAGCCCACCGACCGTACGACTAGACTTAATAAGCGCTGCTTTATCTAGTAGGTGCTTGATCTCGGTCGGTCCGAGATTTTCAGTTGATATAAGGTGCTTCATGATGATTCAGGAACGAATTTCTCTAACGCCTCGGCTAACTGCTCAAAAGCAGACGCCTCGATTGTCAAAGGTGGCATAAGACGCAATACATGGGGATCGGACGATACCCCAGTCATAATACTCTGGTGAAATAGATGATGAACAACCTCGCGGGCAGGAACATTGGTCTCTAAACCCAACAGCAATCCACACCCTCGAACTCCCACTATAGGGCCAGTTACGAGAGTACTCCGGGCCACATCTTCCATCAAAAGTGCCCGACTCATCAGATTCTCATTCTCGATAGCTTCCAGAACGGCTAGCCCAGCAGCGCAAGACATTGGACCGCCCCCAAAGGTGCTTCCTAGTTCTCCCATTGAGAGTGACATACTCACTTCTTCTGTAGCCAGTACGGCCCCGAGAGGAAAACCATTAGCAATACCCTTAGCCGCTGTCACTATATCGACTTTTGCATTAAAACGATCACAAGCAAAAGATGCCCCCACGCGGCCCATACCAGTCTGTACTTCATCAAAAATGACCAAAGTCCCATTATCATGGCAAACTTTTACAACCTCTGGGTAATATTCAGGAGCTGCTAGTTTTACACCGTTCATACTCTGAATTGGCTCAAGTATCAAAGCCGCAGTTTCACCTGTCAAAGCCTTGCTTAGGGACTCAATATCACCAAACTCTACTGCCTCTATTTCGTGTACTAATGACGGGAACTGGTCCCGGTAGCCTCCGAGAGTCGTCATGGATAGAGCACCAGCAGTTCGACCGTGGAAGCCACCTTGTACACACAAAATCTTCTGTCGTCCTGTGGCGGTGATCGCCAACTTGACAGCGTTTTCATTTGCTTCACTGCCCGAGTTACACAAGAAGAGTCTAGATAGTTGAGCCGGTGCAAATTCGACCAAGCGCTGTTGATAAATAGCACGCATATCGTTGCCAGCAATGTTTGAGTAAAAAGCCAGTTTCTCAGCCTGCTGCATCATGGAACTGACCCACCCCGGGTGAGCATGTCCGAGAATCGCGACACAGTGCCCACCGTAGAAATCAAGATATTCCTTGCCCGTAGCATCAAAAACAGAACAACCTTTACCCTCCACCAAAGTGACTGGCCACTTGGGGTAGCTAGGTATCTGGTATCGATCCTCAAGTTCCAAAAAAAATGATGTCGTCTCATTTGTGACCATAATAGCCTCTATCAAACGGGTCTGGAGGGAGGTGACAGTAGTCCTGCAGTCTCCTTCCATCCCGACATTAGATTTGCATTCTGGATTGCCCGACCCGCTGCCCCTCCCAGAAGATTGTCGAGTGCAGCGCAGATGACCGCACACCTCCCTTGCACATGCACAGAGATATCGCAGCGACTAGTGCCCGAAACATCCCCAACAGCGGGAGATTCATCCATCATCTTTACAAGTGGAGACTCAGTGTAGACTTGATCAAAATGTTCTCGCAATACGCACCTATCCATCTCTTCAGGGAAAAAAGCATGTACGGTTGTAAATATTCCTCTAACAAGGGGAGTCATTTGGGGTACAAAGGAAATCGCCATCTCCTGACTGCCTCCACTAACTTCCCAGCCTCGTTTGATTTCAGGATAGTGCTGGTGTCCATCGACTTTATAGGCTCGAAAATTATTGGCCCTCAAAGGATGGTGAGTGGTAGGACTCGGGAATGTTCCGGCACCAGAGGATCCAGTTTTCCCATCTATCGCTATAAACTGCGGTGGTTGTTTCAAGGACGCTAGGGGCCGCATTGCAAGTTGTGCAGCGGTGGCAAAACATCCAGGGTTAGCCGTAAATCGAGAGCAAGTAATCTTTTCTTTCTCAAACTCGGGAAGCCCGTAGACAAATTTAGACAACCAGCCCGGAGAGATGTGCTTTTTACCATAGTAGTCAGAGTACTCTTGTGAGGAATCTAACCGGAAATCACCCGACAGATCCACTACCCGAATGTCCGTTTCTGCAAAGCGGCCCAAAATTGCAGGAAGAAGCTCCATGCTGCGACCGTGAGCCAACGCACAAAAAAGGGTCCATTTCCCTTTCTCAAGCTGACGCCAATCCCATTCTTCACTGGAAGAAAAGGCATTTACTGTGAGCCCTTCTAGCTCTGTATACACTGCTGCTATCTTCTGACCTGCAAAGGTAGAGGATACAGCCCCCTTCAAGTGAAAATTCGGGTGCATAACAAGTAGACGAAGAAGTTCTCGTCCTACAAAACTACCAGCTCCGATAACAAGAGCTTTTTCAGGCTGCTGCATTGAGACGTAACTCCTCAGATACGTGTTTATGTAACTTCTGCGGTGAGATCAGCGCGTTCGCTGCTTTTAAACCCAATGTGTCGACTACAAATCGTCTACCAACCTCATTATCAGTTACCGGGCCACTAACGATCTGGGTCGAGATATTGATTTGCTCAAGAAAACGTACGGCCCCCCAGGCGCCTGCCGGATCGTTAGCGCAAAGAACAACACAGCCAAAGTAACTCGGGAGATGCTCGTCAGTGAGTATGGACTGTACTCCATATTCACCCATAATTCCGTCGCCAAACTCAAGAACTATCACCTCTGGATTACTCCGGCATAGATGGCTAATCAGTCGCCGAGTAACTTGCGCTGCTGTATCTGCTGCTGTTGACACAATCCCTGCATCCATGAAGGATAGTGCCGCTGTCGCCCCATAATCACGCATATTGAGAACATCTCTCTGTAAGGCAACTCCGGTAACTTTAGCCGCACCCACGCGCTTACCTGCTTTGGTTAGGCCATGAATGATCTCACAGGCTGCCATAGTTTTACCCGAATTCATACATGTACCCATGACCGCGATCAAGGGAGGGATTTCCGTTTTCTCCTCGCACTCTGGAATGGCGTTGAGCTGGACATGGGCGGGCTCACCTATGCGCTTACCAAGGTAAGGAAAATGTAACACCTGGCCAAGAACCTCAATCTCAAAAGGAGGGCCAACATCCGGATTGAAAGATGTACACTTCCCCACTACACCTCCCAGATTAAGGAGATGCAAACAGTCGCCGACTTCTATTGAATCGGGTACGATCCCTTCATACCCATGTAAGGCGTGTCGCTCTCCCAGTACTCCGGCTATAATATCCCCACTCTTCAAACGCACCATTCGGCCCTGCCGATTTTCCATCTGATTATAAACCGTCTTGTCGTTAAGTACGCGCCCCGCAAGAACAGAACCGGCACTTGAGAGTATAGTATCCCCCAAATACACATCGGTACGAACGTTGGCACCCTTGGCCGCGGACCCAATTTTGTCAAGCTTCAGCTTCTTCAATTTCTTTCTCCACTAAAGAACATTCGCATACGGAGCATAATTATGCATAAATACAGAGAACAAGTCAATCTTGCATTTTCAAGGAATTTTGACACTAAAATAATATAAATAAAAAGAAATACCTATTAAATAAATCAAAAAATGACCTTGACGTAACCAGCCTATTGTGCATTATTATGCATTCATGAGTATAAACAAGGATGCTAGGCATGAGGTCATCCTGAGGATTGTTCGTGATCAAAACGTATCGAGCCAGGCACAACTCAAGCGGGAGTTGGAAGGGCATGGATATGAGGTAAACCAAGCAACGTTGTCGCGAGACCTCAAAGAGCTGAAGATCACGAAAGTCATCAACCCGAACGGAGGGGGATACCGGTATCAGCATCGATTGAATTCCAGTTCTGGGGTAGACCAAGCGGTATCATCCATTAGTAGGAATATGATTGTTTGGCGGACTCGAACGGGATTGGCTCCCGCTCTGGCTTATGAGATTGATCGGATCCAATTGCCCACCGTCCTTGGAACTATAGCGGGAGAAGACACCGTTCTAACCATCATTGCAGAAGACGCAAACACCGAAGAAGTGGAGCAGTTGATATGGAACAATCTGGAAGCATAAAAAAAATCATGCTTGCGTACTCGGGAGGCCTCGATACGTCAGCAATGCTGCATTGGTTGAAAAAAACTTATAAGTGCCCTGTCGTAGCCTTTGTTGCCGACGTAGGCCAGGAAGACGACTTTGAGGAAATACAACAAAAAGCATTAGCAACGGGAGCGGAAGAGTGCATCGTTTCTGATTTGAAAGACGAATTTGTGTCGGAATTCATCTATCCTGCTATCCAAGCCCATTCAATCTATGAGGATGCTTACCTGCTAGGGACATCTCTAGCGCGACCTCCTATTGCGAGGGCGCAAGTTCTTGCAGCCAAAGAATGCGGTGCTGATTGCCTGGCCCATGGGTCCACTGGGAAGGGTAATGACCAGGTCCGTTTTGAGCTGACTTATCAGGCGCTAGCACCAGAGATTAAGATTTTGGCGCCATGGCGATTGTGGAACTTCACCAGCCGTAGCGATTTAATTGAGTACTCGCATCAAAACGCTATTCCCATTACGTCTACGCTAGAAAAACCCTACAGTATTGACCAAAACCTGATGCACACCTCTTATGAAGGTGGCATACTCGAAGACCCTTGGAATCTAGCCCCTACAGACATCTTTCTTACAACCGTAGATCCGTTGAAAGCCCCGGATGATCCCGAGATTCTCCGGCTAGAGTTCAGCAAAGGGCTGCCCATTAGCTTGGACGGTGTTAGCCTTGCCCCTACAGACCTCATAAGAGAGCTCAACACGCGGGCAGGAAAACATGGTGTCGGAAGAGTGGATCTAGTAGAAAATCGGTTCGTAGGAATGAAATCTCGCGGGGTGTATGAGACACCCGGAGTGACTGTCCTGCACGAGGCCCACCGAGCCTTGGAATCACTAGTCTTAGACCGTGAAGTACAACATCTGAAAGACCGCTTGGGGAACGAACTGGCCACCAAAATATACAATGGTTTCTGGTTTGCGCCAGAGACTCAGCTGCTCCTGTCAGCCATTGCCCAAACCCAGAAATCGGTAACAGGTGAGATTGAAATACAGCTTTTCAAAGGATCCTGCACTGTGCTACGGAAGCGCTCGCAGGAAAGTATTTATGATCCGAATTATGCAACCTTCGAATCGGATACTGTCTACAACCAGGCCGATGCCGGTGGTTTTATTAGGCTTCAGGGGTTGCGGTTGCGAATGGGGGGAAAAGAAAAAGGAAGCGAGGATTCTTGAGTAATAAAGATAAAAAGGCGAAAAAGCAACTCTGGCATGGCCGCTTTCGCGAACGGCTAGATGATGCCGTCTCCGACTATACAGCTTCCATCAACATTGATCAGCGGCTGGGACCTTATGACATTCAAGGGACTCGAGCTCATGCCCGCATGTTGGCCCGCCAGAATATTTTATCCGAGGAGGATAAGAAGAAAATTCTAGAAGGCTTAGAACACATTGACAATCTACTAAAGTCTGGGAAACTCCCCTTAGATTCCGGGCTGGAAGATATCCACATGAATCTGGAGAGTTCTCTGACCTCACTAGTGGGAGATGCCGGTGCTCGTGTCCATACGGGGCGAAGTCGCAATGATCAAGTATCCACCGACATGAAATTGTTCTGTTTGAATGCTGCCCAGAACTGGGACCAGTTGATCCAAAACCTGCAAAAGTCCCTGGTCGACCAAGCAGAAAAACTGCAAGAAGAGATTTTCCCAGCCTGGACTCATCTTCAGGCTGCTCAGCCTATCTCCTGGGGGCACTACCTGTTGGCTCTCTGCTCCATGTTCGGCCGGGATCACAGCCGCCTTGCAAACTACAGCCTACTCCATTCAGTTTCCCCCCTTGGCGCCGGCGCCCTTGCTGGCAGCACTCTTCCTCTAGATCCTGAAAAAAGTGCAAAGGAATTGGGGTTCAATGCTAAGTTTCTCAATAGCTACGATGTGGCAGGTGACCGTGATTTCGTTCTGGAATTGCTTCAGATTGGATCTCAGTTGATGATTCATGTCAGCCGCCTGGCTGAAGACTTGATCTACCTTGCTTCTTCAGCAGTAGGGTGGATCGAGTTACCAGATGCACTTTGTACCGGCAGTAGTATGATGCCTCAGAAGAAAAATCCGGATGTCTTGGAATTGAGCCGAGGCAAAACGGCCTCTGTCCTAGGCCACACACACTCGGTAGCAACACTCCTGAAAGGCCTGCCAACATCGTACCATCGGGACTTGCAGGAAGACAAAGTACACCTTTTTTCTGTCACGGATATTGTTGAATCGACACTATCAGTTCTCCCAACAGTCATTGGGCATTTTTCGATCAACCCCTCCCGTTACCAGGATCTATTCGATCAAGCTTTCTTGCAAGCTACCGATCTTGCTGACTACTTAGTATGTCGAGGGGTCCCCTTTAGAAAGGCCCATAAAAGCGTGGGGGAATTGGTTACCCTGTGCCTAGATCGTGGAATCACTTTCCGAGACCTAACCATTGAAGATTTGCAGAAGTGGCATCCAGTGTGCGACAAAGAAGTAATGGAGGTGCTGGACTCTCAGTCAGTACTGCAAAGACGCAAACACTCTGGTAGCGCTGGCCTAGCTTCCACAAAGCAACAAATTAAATATTGGAAAAAAAAGTTAGCCTAAAGACTTGATAAACAAGAAAAGAACCTCGCTAACGATCCTGTGCGTTTTCCTGAGTACGGGGATACCTTTCGGAAAGGGACATCTAGTCGTCCGACTGGGGGACTTTCCAAAAGCAGCTAACCCGTCTGAAGTCTCCGTAGCGATCAACCCTACGAACCCTACCAACGTCGTAGCTGCATCACTGGTTACAGGAATGGATCCCCGTTCAGTGAGTTACGTTTATAGATCGATGGATAGTGGCCAGACCTGGAAAATGCAAAAGACCGCCAATCCTGAAAACCGTATTCAAGGCGATGATTCCGTGGCCTTTGATCAAGAAGGCAGAGTTTTTCGCTCTTACATTTCCTTTCGGGGTCTTAGAGCGGCAGCGCCATTGAATCCGCTAAACGGAATATTTGTTACAACCTCGACAGATGAAGGTCTAACTTGGAGTCTGCCAGTCACAGTTGTGGACCACAGAAACTCTTTGACCCCCTTTGAAGATAAGCCTTACCTCTCCACGGACCTATCCATAGAATCTCCCTACCAAGGCAACATTTACATAGCCTGGACCCGTTTTGACCGGTACGGGAGCAGTAACCCTCAAGACCAGTCTCACGTTTACATCTCACGTTCTATGGACCAAGGTCGGAGTTTTTCTCCGCCCCTTCGTATTTCCGATGTCGGGGGTGATTGCCTGGACAGTGACGGAACAGTCGAAGGGGCCGTTCCGGCTTCTGGAACAAACGGAGAGCTCTATGTGGTATGGGCTGGCCCCAAGGGGCTAGTCCTTGATCACTCACTCGATGGAGGAAAAACATTCCAGGAAGACCGGACCCTCATTGACACCCCTGGAGGATGGGACCTGGAAATAGAGGGTCTCTATAGGTCTAACGGCTTCCCAGTTACAGGCGTGGATCACAGCCAGGGTCCATACCGCGGCACGATCTACGTAAATTGGATAGACGAACGAAACGGCGACCCCGATGTCTTCGTTATAGCCTCCAGAGATCGCGGGAATAGTTGGTCTGAGCCTACACGGATTAACAACGACCGGATAGGAAACGGAAAAGCCCAATTCTTTACGTGGATGGCAATTGATCCTATAGATGGGGCTTTAAACATTCTTTTTTTCGACCGAAGAAACGGCAGAGAAACTGAAACATCGGTCCAAATGGCCAGGAGCATAGATGGAGGAAAAACGTTCCTTAATTTCGAGGTCGCCTTGGAACCATTTGAGTGCCAAGAAAACATCTTTTTCGGAGACTACAATGGGATTGCCGCCTACAACGGCCTGGTGATTGGAACATTTCCTCATTTCACCTCTGTCGGGAGGCTGGCTATCTCGGCGGCTATTTTTCAATTTTTCCCCGGAACTCAAAGATTGCAGCCTTGAACTCGTATCACCTATCCACAAAGCGGACTTCAAAAATTTGCGGCCAGAGTTTACCAGTGATTAAAAAAGTGTCACTCTCCGGTCGATAGGCAATCCCGTTTAGGACGGCTTCACCATTCCGGGATTGAAACGAAGCCAGGCTCGAGGCATCTACTGTTGCGCTCACCTGTCCATCATCGGCATCTATACGCACAATTGTATCGGTCCCCCAGACATTAGCCCAAATAAATCCTTTCGCACATTCCAACTCATTTAACCGGCCGATAGCCCTTCCTCTTAAAGTTACCTGAAGCTGCCCTGTTGCCAGAAATGTGTCGGCATCTCGAATGGTAAGCATATCGGATCCGTTGCTCATGAAAAGTTGATTGCCGAGACGACACAAACCCCATCCTTCGCCGCGATATTCGATCCTTTTAACTTCCTCGAAAGTCGATAGTTTATAGACCAAGGCAACATTTTCATGCCAGGTAAGTTGCAGCAATTGGTCTTCGACTCGTTCCAACCCCTCCCCAAAAAGATCTGCGGGGAGATTCCTCCTTTGGATTACTCGCCCTGTTGGGAACTCCACCTTACGCAAAGATGATTCACCATATCTACCGGTGCTCTCGTATAGAAAACCGTCCCACCAAATTAACCCCTGGGTATAGGCTCCAGGGTCGTGAGCGTATTGCCCCAAGACCTCAGGAACCAATTCTTTAGGGTCTCCCGCTCTACCCCATGGAGCCCAAAAGAAAACGGCGAGAACCACTGTAGCAACAAAAATTAGAAGACTGGTTGGCCTGCGGTATGATTGAAGCCTACTACGGGAAGGCCCTTTGATCGTCTTCTTTGCACGGCCTGTATACGAAATCATATCGGATTTAGCTTGAGTGGATATTGTCGGTTTCGTTAGAATGATTCTTTCACGCTTGGTGAAGCTACCAAAATAGCATGGTTGCAGAGGTTGTTCCTGTACGACTGCACTAGGGGGAGATCATGGCTCGCAGATGTCAACTTACCGGGAAAGGTCCCTTAAGCGGTAACCGTGTTTCGCACTCTCACAAAAAAACCCGGCGGCGTCAACTTCCCAACGTACAGCACAAAAGGCTTTACGTGCCAGAACTGAAGCGCTGGGTCAGAGTAAAATTATCAACCCGCGCATTGCGGACGGTCACTAAAAAGGGTCTCCTCACCTTTCTGCGAAAAGAAGGACTGACACTGAAACAAGTCTCTTCTTGATTGGTCAACACCTTTGAGTCCGGCATCCATGTTGCGCACTGCCCCACTACATAGAGGTGACATAGCGTGAGCGATGATACCAAACCCGTCCTTCCCCTTAACTACCGCGGATTGCGTATCCTTCAAAAGGAGTTTGATCGGTACCAGCAAAGGGCCTTTGTCGATCGTCCTTCCCGTTTTTTTTCTCTTGAGCTATGTGGAGAAGCCGGAGAGCTCGCCAATCTTGAGAAGAAAGAATGGAAAGGCCGGTCGGTTACCGAACAAGACTTTGCCGAGGAGGCAGCTGATGTGGCTATCGCACTTCTTAACTATGCCAACTCAAAACAGATAGACCTGGCCTCGGAAATGGAACAGAAGATGAGTAAAATTGACGCCCAACGCATCGAGGATCAAAAGGATCGCTAGACGCACCAACCTCACTTCTATCGCTACTGTTTCTTTGCCCCTGCCCGATTTATTAAGGAAGATCCAACAAATATTTCGTTTTCAAGAAACCAGTAAACTCCTAACAGAGAGCATTTATTCTAAGTACGTCTGAATTTCCTAATTGATCTACATCGACCTCCTGGGTATATTATTAACGTTTTCCCTTGGGCTGATTAGAGCCCTAAGGACACCAGTTGCCGAGTGAAAGATATGAATAAGAGATTCACAAAGAAGAAGTACTGTCCTTTTACCGCAGATCCGCAACTTGCCGAAGGCATCTCCTACAAAAATCCGGAGTTACTGAGACGCTTCCTGGCAGATAACGGTAAAATCATCCCGCGCCGTCTTTCGGGTGTAAATGCCTTTTACCAGCGTCGTTTAACCGAAGAAATCAAACGGGCACGCCATTTGGCGATTTTACCCTACGCGACTGAGGGATCTCTTTTCGTTCGCAGGCAGCGGCGGCAAACACAACAACGCCCCTATAGATAAATCTCCTCAAGGAAAAAAGGAGTTATTAAAAACATGGCCAAGAAAAGTTGGATTGCCAAGAATGCAAAGAGAAAAAGAATTGCTCTTAAATACGCCGAGAAGCGGCGCAGCTTAAAGAAAAGCCTCCGCGATCCTAACCTCACAACACAGGAAAGAGAAAATATCGAACGCGCATTCAGGAGAATGCCCCGTGATGCCAGCAGAACTCGCAGTACTACAAGGTGTGCGCTGACAGGACGTTCTCGTGGATGCTACCGAAAGTTCGAACTCTCAAGAATAGCCTTTCGGGAACTAGCTTTGCGCGGTGAATTGCCTGGAGTGACTAAAGCCAGCTGGTAACTGTGCAGCGCCCCTGCACTTCTTTAAAAAGCTAAATTGCCTCTGGGTCTCGCCTTAGTGTGGAATCACCGGTCCATTCTTGATCTCGGGATTCGGTCCTCCGATCAACTTTATGCAATGGGGAATTGCCGGCAACACAGCATCCAGGCACTCAGAAATAGCTTTTGGGTTTCCAGGCAGATTAAGGATCAAGCTTTCATGCCGGATTACCGCAACCTGCCTAGACAGCATGGCAGTTGGGACAACTTCAACGGAAACCTGTCGCATCCTTTCAGACATACCAGGCAATTCCTTTTGACATACCTGAACTGTTGCTTCAGGGGTACAGTCTCGGGGCGTCGGTCCTGTCCCTCCAGTAGTAAGTACTAAGTGACAGCCCTGGACATCACAAAGCTGACACAGTGCGGTCTTGATATCTTCGATCTCGTCAGGAACAATCATTCGGATGATCCGTACGGGGCTGGTGAAAGCAGCCTTGAGGTATTTTTCGGCGGCCGGTCCACCCCGGTCTTCATATTCGCCACTACTCGCACGATCCGATACTGTTAGCACACCAATAATCGTTTCTTCCACAAGTCGATAATACCAGAGACAGGGCCAAATCATGCACGGACCAGGCTGGAATGGGCAAAGAATCCGTTTCAGGATTTGAATCTCTCACTAATGCAAATTAAAGGTCTCGCAGTCCAGTATTTTTGTAAGAATTGGCTTACATGATGAATTGACCAGTTGGAGGAATCACACATTACTCGTATAAACCACTGCTAAGAAAGGGTTAAAAAATTTAATGAACTAGTTCATTTTATAAATATATTAAAGGAGTTTATGCTATACTAAATTTATAAAACAAGTTCAATTTTTATTGAGGAATACCAGAAAAAAATGGCTACTAGGACCCCAAAGGGCTCTCAGACTCGGGTAAGAATACTCGAAGTCGCGCTTGCTTTGTTTCAGCTGCAAGGTTACGAAAAAACAACAATGCGCAAGATAGCTCGGGAAGCAGCTGTCTCATTGGGGAGTACCTATTATTATTTTCAGTCAAAAGAGCACTTGGTCCAGGCCCTTTATCGTCAACTTTACCTAGGCTACGAAAAAAGTTTTCAATCACTATTAGCTTCGAAAAAGGATCTAAAGTCCCGCCTGATAGGCTTACTGCAGGCCAAATTAGAGCTGTCAGGCCCCTATCATGGTTTTTCGTCTGTTATTTTCAAGTCAGTCCTTGATCCTCATAGCCCTCTTAACCCTTTCAACCCAGAATCAGAGCTCTTACGGCTAGATTCAATTAGATTAATGCGAGAAGTCTTAGAAGGCTCAAATGCAGGTGCTCGACTTAACCTGGAGGAAGAGCTTCCCATTTTACTGTGGCTCTACGAGCTTGGGATAACCCTCTACTGGGCCCAGGACTACTCAGATGAATATAGGGACACATTCCATTTATTAGACCGGACAGCTGATATCGTGTGCTGGATAGTACGCTTTTCAAATATACCCCTAATGAGACCTTTGATTCGTTCTCTTTGCCAATTAGTCACTGATACTCCTGATCTAACCCGGCAAAAAATCCAAACAAATACAACCTAAGACTAACCATGTTATGGTTAATGGTCATTCATCGTGTTAGTGTGACCTTCTCTTGAGTTTTTCGGAACAGCCCAAAAATCCTCCTAGACGCTTGGGGGCAATCCTACTATGCATTGGTCCAGGCCTGATCATAGCCGGCCAAATCGTAGGATCGGGAGAGCTCATAGCAACTACCAAAACTGGAGCAGAGGCCGGTTTCTGGCTACTCTGGCTCATTGTCATTGGCTGTTTAATCAAGGTCTTCACCCAGATAGAGTTCGGTCGTTACAGTCTCACCACAGGCAAAACCACCCTTCAGGCCCTAGATGAAATCCCAGGCCCCCGATTACGGGTCAACTGGATCATTTGGTATTGGGCTATTATGTTTCTGGCCAGTACAGCCCAACAAGGTGGCATCGTAGGCGGCGTGGGGCAAGCTCTCGCCATGACAAAGCCTCTCACCGCAGAGGGGAGAGCCTTTAATCATTACCAGGATACCGTGACTGAACGAGAGGTCGTGGCAACCCTTCTCAGCCGAGCGCGTCAAGAAGAAAAGCAGGGTCCTGAAAGAATGGAGATATTACGGCTCCAACAACAACTCGATTCTCTTAATGAGCGGATGGAAGCTATTGGGACGCCCCCTGAAGCAAATGACGATGTCTTGTGGGCGATTCTTATCTCGGTGTTGACCTCATTCGCCTTGATAATCGGCCGCTACAGTACCATCCAAACCCTATCAGCTATTCTGGTAGGAACTTTTACCTGCATCACTGTCTGGAATCTCTACGCCCTTCAGAGCCTAGAGGAGTGGAGGGTTTCTTTTACAGATCTGCGCAACGGCTTGAGCTTTGGGCTACCTCCTGCCGATGGCTCGGGCGGGCGCTCTCCGATAGCCACAGCCCTAGCAACGTTTGGAATTATTGGCGTTGGAGCCACTGAATTAGTCTCCTATCCCTACTGGTGTATTGAAAAAGGCTATGCTGCTTGGACTGGGCCACGAGAAAAGACACTGGAATGGGCTAGACGAGCTCAAGGCTGGCTACGTGTCCTGAAATGGGATGCTTGGCTTTCATCAGTGGTGTATACACTCGCCACCGTAACCTTTTATCTGCTCGGCGCTGCTGTCCTAGGGCGCACTGGATTGAGCCATGCGGGAAGTCAAATGATACGAACACTGGCCGAAATGTATGTGCCTGTCTTTGGACATACTGCTCAGATCATTTTCCTGTTTGGAGCAATTGCTGTCCTTTACTCAACGTTTTTTCTTGCCACAGCGGGGAATGCACGGGTGGCGGCAGACTCACTTAGGGTAATAGGTCTAGTAGCCGATGACGAGCGGACCATTCGTTTTTGGACAAATGTTTTTTGTGGTGGCTTTCCGATTGTTTCGCTCCTAGTTTACATATTCGTCCGCGCCCCTGTCGCCCTTGTTCTCGTCAGTGGTCTGACCCAAGCAATAATGCTCCCCATGCTGGCGGGAGCAGCCTTGTTTTTTCGTTATAGGAAATGTGATGAGGCCCTCAAACCGGGCAAGATTTGGGACATTCTATTGTGGATTTCAAGTTTGGGCCTTTTAGTTGCTGGTAGCTGGGCCGCCCTGAGTCATCTAGGGCCAGTGTTTGGCACGCCTTAAAAGCAAAAGTAACTCAACAAGGACAAAATCCAGCTCCACTGCCGAATGAGCAGGCTTACGCTACGCTAATTGAGAGCTGCTCACAACTCGACGGGTCGATAGCCTCCACGCGCTCGAAAATAGAAAATTAGCCCCATATAACAAAAGAACATGATGGCCGGGAGAATTGCTACCTTTGCAAGTGTTCCTTGATTGGTCTTAGAAACTATGCTCTCGACCGCTGCTTTTTCCTCAGGCGCCAAGGCTTCAATCTTCTGTTTATCTAAGGGACGATAGGTCATCAAGTATTTCTCTTGGGGGGGTTGAGCTAATTCAGCATGGAGTCCTGGATCGGCCTGCCTCAGATGGACATCTAAGGACTTATCTTGGAGAACACCTAAGAAAGGGCTTCCGAGCACACCAACGGCAATCATCCCAACCCCTGCGATAGCGTTGAGGGTTAAGGCCCCACCTTTTGGAAACTGTTCGGCAACCACACCAAGGGTTGTGGGCCAAAAATATGTTTTCCCCACACCATAAAGAGTCGCCGCTAAAAATACTGCTACGGCAACGGTACCGGCATTAGACAACCACAGTAGGCCGACCATGGCGATAACAGAACAACAGGCCAACAATCCTAACGGATTAAGACGATGGACGAGCGGACCTGCAAAAAATCTCAAGACAAACATGATGAATGAGGTATAAACCAGAACCCAGTTCCCCGCGTTTTCACCAAAGGCTTTAAGAACTGGGGTCATCAGCGAAGCGATCCAGCTATCCGTCCCGAGTTCAGTCGTGGCCAGAAAAAGCATTATCAGAAGTAACAAAATGAATATTGGGCGGCCAAAGCTTCGTACTCGGTTAACGAAAAACAATGTCGGCACCAGGACTAGAAGGATAATGACCCCAGTAGGCAATGCCGAATTGAAGACATTCTGCGCTATCTCATCTAAGGCTTTCGCACCAAAAAAGGTGACTATCAAACAGCTGCCCCAACCGAATTCCTTCAACATTCCAAGGTATGACACATTGTGAGCCACTCGCTCCTGAACAGGCCACTTCTGCCCAAGCATCAAGAGACCATAAATGATGGTTGGGATAAGAAGGAGACCTATTTTGTAGCGCCACACATCTGGGCCCGTGAACCCACTTAGCAGAATGGCCAAAATTCCTCCAAGCACCAGCCCGCCAGGCCAACCCGCATGGAGTATATTGAGATAATGGGTTTTATTCTTCGGATACATGGTCGTGGTAGCAGGATTAATAACTGCTTCGACTGCACCATTGGCCAATGCAAAAAGGAAAGTCCCAATATAGAGCATCGTATAGTTGTCCGCCGTGATAGTAAGGAGTGCAGACACTACATGTAGTGACCAGGCTACTGCCATAATCCGACCATAGCCTACTCGGTCGATGACGAGACTGAAAAGGATTATACTCAGGGCAAAGGGGAATAAGCCCGCTCCTTGAATAGCCCCCTTCTGTGTCTCAGTGAGGTTAAAAAGAATACCCCACTCGTTGATTAAGAATGCTCGGACAATGAATCCAAAAGCCGTCGCAACCAGAGAAATAATGCACGCAAAAAAAAGACGATTACCCGTCATCCCAGCCTCCTAACCAATCTCTCTAACATTAGACCCAGCACCGGGCCCAGAATCCGAGTGGAGTAGCCATCACCCTAAGTCCGAAATATAACATCCTATGGCCTGTGTAGTCCGAGGTTTGACTTCCTCTCCCGATAGAATTTCTTGAAGGATTTTCCGGAGATCCCTCTGATTAGGAGATGGACGGGTTATTCCGAACGTCACAAATCGGTCATCTATTCGCCCTCTATAGACTTGATCTCTTTTTTCATTGAATACGACGGCCTCGGGGGTTACCTCGGCCTTTGTTAGTGCAACCAACTGGTGCATCGGATCACGCAAAGCCCTTACGGACAGGTCATAGTCAGCCAAGTGCTTCAGAACAATTTCAGAGGATTGTTCTTGGTCTAGATATACTAGAAAAAAGGCTATCTCTGAACTGAAGCTCTCGTGCAGTCGGCGAATCTCAGGAATATACCGATTAGAGATAGGACAATCCGTTCTCATGAAAATAAAAACGGTAGCTCTTGATTCAGAAATTGCGAATGGATATACCTCATGGCCTTCTAGGGCTACCATCTTGAATC
>Ga0310344_10000659_pt1 | contig 26773 bp, 21 predicted proteins | sample HC15DNA20200_MG_FD_203801 | JGI IMG/M metagenome (GOLD analysis project Ga0310344, IMG submission 203801) | Marine microbial communities from station ALOHA, North Pacific Subtropical Gyre - HC15-DNA-20-200_MG | ecosystem: Environmental > Aquatic > Marine > Oceanic | place: Pacific Ocean: North...
TCACCGCTCCGCCGGCCACGGCAAACACATGTTTCCCGTTATGGCTGCCCAGCTCAAAAATCGTTAGCGTACACCGCTGAAGGAATTCCCACGGAGCCCCAGCAGCGCCGGCATCGTCGATGCCAGCAACCTGGACGATTTCGTAGAGGCGCTTTCACGCAAAATATTGAATCTGCAGGAGCCGATGCGCACCCGGGTGGCCGGCACCGTCGTCAACCTGGAAGGCCGGGACTTTGATCCCTGCGCCCCCCGACACCAGTCATGGCAGAAAGTCGTCACGCTGGCCTTCCCGGCCATGGCGATCGACTGGAAAAAGGAATGCAGCGCGCGCGCCGCCGACAGCTCGTCGCCCCCGCAACCCTCGGGTGCCGCGCCAGCCCCTCCTCCCCTGGCGGCAACGCTGGAAGCGGTTGCTCCAATCACGCTGGATTGCCCACCCCGGCCAGACTCGGCGGCGGCTGTCGCGGATCGCCTCGATGAACTTGCTAAGAACGTGCCCCCATCCGCGGATGCGATTCTGCGGCGCCTTGATGCGATCGATCGCTCGTCCTGTCTCTATCAGGCCGGAGACCTGCCCACGCGCGCGGATTTCGTCCGGAAGCGTCGCGCGATCATCTTGCAAGGCGCGCGGAAAGCTCACCGTGCAGGGCAATATCGTGATGTCGCCCAACTGCTGCTGGGCGGGATCGAGCGGGAGCGGCCATGGCTCCCCGGAGCCGATGGGCTAAACGACTATGGTGGGCAAATCATCAGCCTGTCGCAGACATGCCAGTGGGATTTTTCCGGCTGCGCGTTGCCGCCCGCATGGCCCCATCTGCTGGAAGCGATCGGCACGCATTTCGCCCTTGCCGGCTTTGGGCGGAGCAAGGTCGAGGTGAATGGCGATTGGGCGCACCCTGCCTTCACGTTTGTCAATGCACGCAGCGCCGAGGATTCTGGAGATTATGCGGGGGCGAAGAGTCTCCTCGATCAATTGCTGTCCCCTGCGCCCGACACCATGGTTCCATGGATCGGCCCGGTTCCGACGAGCGGCATGGTGCGCCTGCTTATGGAGGAAAGATCACTGGCTCTTGGTGGGGACGCGGAGCGCCTTGGCAAGATACTGACGGCAACCGCCTTGGTATCGGAAGAGCTGAACAAGGCGATGATCTCCCCAAAGGCTGGGAGCCTGACGCTTTTCCTGCACACCGCGCGCGAGAGGCGTATCGGTGCCGACCACCGCGGAGAAGACATGACGGCGCTGGGCGCCCTTTTCCAGGCGTTGACGGAAAGATTGAAGGGCGATCAGCTATCCGCCGATGAGACAAAGGCAATCGGTCAAGCCGCTGCCCAGGAACTCATCCCGTATGTGAAGAACGATCGCGAGCACACCGCCGAAGCAAACTTCGCGATGTCCATGTCCGTCGAAAACGCCAAGAATCCCTATCAGGCTGCGGTCTGGATGAATTTCTCCGGCAATGCGTCGACCGCGCCCACGGGCATGGACGCCATCAACCTTGCGGCTTGGTACATCGATCGTTCCGATTGGCCGATGAGCCAGGATTATTCTCGCGGGCTCGGCTATATCGCCGCCGAGGATGCACAGCACGGCCTGGATCTTCTGGCCAAGAGCAACGCTTCGTCCAACGATCTTCCGATCGTCGAGGCATTGCGGTTGCACGCGACGCGAAACCTGGCCGTGTTGGCTGCAGACGGAAGCGACCTCCGCCTCAACGCGCTGCTGTCCCTTCCACCGGAAGACCAGGAAGACTGGTACTATCGGGAGAGGGACCTTGCCCTCGAATATCGGTCGCGCGGTGACTTCCCCGAAGCGGAGAAGTGGGCACGCTTCCACTTGGCACATCCCAGCGATCAAGGATGGTGGGACAACACGGCGGCGCGCGTCCTGCTGGCCGATATCGTATTTCAGGAGGGCAAGACAGACGAAGCGGCCCAACTCATCGCCGAGGTCGACAAGTCGGGCAAGGGCATCGATCCCTCAATCATGTTCGACAGGGAATTGGAAGAGCGCCTGCGAGTACGGCTCGCGCTGGCCCTGCACCATCCAGACTCGGCGCTTGAAAGGGCCATCCAGTCTTTCGACCAAAGCATGCACGACGCCGAAACCGTCTTGTCCAACGAGGATGACGGCGTTGCGACCGATGAAACAATGGCACGATGGCAGGCTCGGCTGGAAGCCTTTCAGGCACGTCCGCTTATGGAGCGCCGCCGTTGGGCCGTATCGACCGACTACATCTCCGATAACCAGATCGAAAACCTGATCGAAGTTGCTGCCGCGCAACCCGTCAGACAAGGGCGGAAGGATGGCGATTCCCTGTCTTTCATCGGTGCGCAGCGTTTGATCGGAACACGCGCCAGCGATACGTTCTACCGCGCCGCGTTGCGCGAGAGCCTGCCGAACATCCCTGCACGCGCGGATGCCAGATGCGGCAAAGCGCGTCTTGAAGCCCTGCTCCGCCGCGGCGAAGATGCGGCCGAACGCGCGACCAGCGCCGGCGAGGCGGCAAACGCGGGATCCGTTGGCGTATTGGCGGCACGGGATGATCTGCGAACGCGCTTCCCCGGTGCCTTGAGTGCGGCCGAAGCCGCGGACGAGGCCGTCGCGGACAACAAGGCGCTCCGCGCGGAAACTGCGCTTTGCATTCCTTCGTTCGCCCAGATCGTGGATGCGCGCCCTGTCTCCATAGAAGAGGTGCAGGCGCGGCTAAGCCCGCACGAAGGCGTGCTGGTGCTGGTACCGGCGGCGCAGGATGTCTTCGTTTACGCGATAACGAAGGACAAGTCGGCCTTGGTCGACGCCGGCCCGGTCAAGCGGTTGGGCGGCCTGGTAACCCTGCTGCTGTGCGAACTCGATCGCGCCAAATGCGCCCGCCTTGATCCCAAACTTGCCTTAACCGTGCGAGACCCCGCCAGGCTGCTGTATTCGCTCATCTTCCAACCGCTGGGTGACACGTTCGACAGTGTCGATACCCTCTATACGGTGGGAGGCGGACCATTTTCGGCTATTCCCTTCGCGGTACTGAGGACCGGAGACCGTAACGGGGACTGGTTGGCCGAACACTTCGCGCTGATTACATTACCGGGTGTCGCCAATTTGAAGCCGTTTGGCCCCCAAATGGCGGTCTCGCCGCGTGAGAGTCATTTTTTCGGTGCGGGAAATCCGGTTCCTCCGGCTGACCTGACCGCCAGCGCGGTGGCGCCGGGCAACGGGGCGAAGCGATCCGTCTGGGCATGGCATGACCAGGGCAGGCTGCGCATCGGCTTTGCGGCCTTGCCGGGAACCGCCCTTGAACTCAACGCGCTCAAAGACATTTTCGGCGCCGCCAAATCCCATGTTCTGATGGGGTTGAACGCAACCGAAGCGGCGGTAAGGCAGTCACCCTTTCTCAGAAATGCAGAAGTTGTTGAGTTCGCCACGCATGGTTTCCTGGCAGGTGATGCCGGGATGGCGGAACCGGGCCTGGTCTTTACGCCACCAGAGCGCCCGTCAGCGGACGATGACGGTTATCTATCCGCTTCGGAGGTGGCTACGCTGCGGCTCCGCGCCCGCTTTGTGATTCTGTCGGCGTGCAATACGGCCGGCGACGCGGCCGCTTCGGAAAATCTTTCGGGCTTGGCCCGGTCCTTTCTCTTCGCCGGCGCCCAAGCCTTGCTGGTCAGCCGATGGCGCCTGAGCGACCAGGCCGCATCCCTGCTCACGGTCGAAGCCATGCTCGCGCAACGGGAAGATCCGACGCTGACCAAGGCTGCCGCTCTGCAGCGCGCGATGCACAACGTGCGGACCGGCAGGCGTCAAGATGGCACCGAACTGCAGGATTGGACGCCGGACCTGGCCGATCCCTTTGCGTGGGGACCGTTCGAACTGGTCGCGGATCGCAACGTGCCTTGACCGGAAGACATCCCGGTTGTTCGTGGCCGCCGTTACACTGAGGAGCAGCATAGCAATTTGCCGGCATCAGTCGCCGAAGCGCTGAATTGCATCACCTGGTCGATCGCATCACTGTCAAGAAGCGACGATGCGCTGCCTCGGCGGAGTGAGAGATGCTTGCAATATGAAGGCATGTGTTCGAAAGCCAGACTCCACCGAGTGGAGGACTGGTCTCCCGTCGCAGGATGTATTCGTAGCGCGCCAGTTCCAGCACGAGCATTTTGTTGAGGCTGGGGATCGCCGTGAAGTCGAGAGCGTCTAGGCTCTTCACCGCCGAGAACCGGGCGGCACAGATCCGACGTTCGACCGTGCGGCGTTCCCGGTCGATGAGTTCCAGTTCGATGAGGCGCTGCTGAACGGCGGGAGGTTAGAGGGACGCCGGCTGGCGCCGAACGACAGCGAGGTCGCCGTTCGGCTCGGCCAATTCCTGCTCTTCCTGGGTCGCCCGCGCGAGGCACTGGTCCACATTGAGGCGGCCATCGATCGTGATCCCGTCCATGGTCGCAACTATGCGGCGCTTTGTTGAGCATATCTTTGCCTGGGCGACATCGACCGGGCCATCGCGGCAGGCGAGAGTATGACCGATCTCGGCTTTCCCGCCGGGCCGTTGGCTATCGCCTATGCCGCCAATGGCGAGCACGAACGTGCCACCGACCTGTATTATAGTTTTCGCATGCTCCTGGGCACGATGTTCATGTCGCCCCCCGGCATGGCAGATCCCTATGACATCTCGATCGCCTATCCGGCGATCTACATAGGCCATGCCGAACTCGTGATGAAGATCTACCCGCAGCAAATGATCGGCCGGAACGTGCCGATCCAGGCTGAACTCGTAGAACAAGGCCTCCTGCGCCGCCCGGCGCTCGCCCATCATTGCTTGGCATCCTTCAGAATTCTGATGCTGAATCAGACACTCACACCGAGTTCAAGGCCAACTTTTTCAACACTATCAGCAAAGAGCCGCCGCTCACATTAACGACGCTGAATGTCTTGAGCTGGTCGCCTGCCGCCTGTGCGCGGTGATGGAAAATGCCGCCTTACTACGAGAACAACCACTTCGGCCGCACGATCCTGTTCGGCGCGCGGTTCAAGTATTGATGGAGCTGCCCCCCGGCGGGGCTTAGGGTCAGGAAACCGTTGCCATGAAGTTCCCCGCGAAATGCGACCGCCGGTCCTTGATGGTGGCGGGCCTGGCCGCCGGAATGGCAACACGGGGGGCGGCGTCTGCACAGACGCCGCCCCCCGTTGCGTTGAAGGGTTTGCCGCCGGGCCTTCCCCAGCCGGTCGAGACCATCGACCTCTGGCCCAGGGGTGCCCCCGGCGCGCCGGCCGCGCCGCTGGTCGAAACGGTAGAGGAACGCTCGACCGACGCACTCGTCACCGATCGCGCGGTCTGGGGCATCACCCGCCCGCGCATGGCGGTGTTCCGACCGGATCGCGTCAATGGCGCGGCGGTGCTGATCACGCCCGGCGGCGGCTATCGCTGGGTGGTGGTGGACAAGGAAGGGTACGAAATGGGCCGCTGGCTGGCGGCGCGCGGCTTCACCGCCTTTGTCCTGTTCTATCGCCTGCCCGGCGAAGGCTGGGCCTCCGGGCCGGACGCGCCGCTGGCCGACGCGCAGCGCGCCATGCGCCTGATCCGCCACCGCGCGCGCGATTTCGCGATCGATCCGGAGCGCGTCTCCGCCATGGGTTTTTCCGCCGGCGGCCACGTTTGCGCCAGCCTGTCCACGCGCTTTGCCGATACCGTCTATGCGCCGGTCGACGCCGCCGACGGGCTTTCCGCGCGCCCGCACTCGGCCGCGCCGCTCTATCCCGTGATTTCCATGAGCCTGCCCGATGCCCACACCGGGTCGCGTGAAAAGATGCTGGGGACCAACCCCACGCCGGCCATGGAGGCGGCGCATTCGCCCGACCGGACCGTTCCGGGCGATGCGCCGCCGCATTTCCTGCTCCATGCCGAGGATGACGATGTCGTCCCGGTCAGCAACACGCTGCTGCTGCGCGCGGCGTTGAAGGCGCGCAAGGCGCGCGTGGAGACCCACCTGTTTGAACACGGCGGCCACGGTTTCGGCTTGCGCAAGGCCATCGGCAAACCTGTGGAGGCCTGGCCCGACCTGTGGCGCGCGTGGGCGCGCACCACCGGCCTTGCCTGACGGGAAGGAACACGGATGACGATCGACCGGCGCGATGCGCTGAAGTCCGGCGCGCTGGCTGCCCTTGGCCTATCGCTGCCCGCGCCGGCCCCACCTGCTTCAGCCCAGCCTGCTCTGGCCCAGCCCGCATCCCCTGCCCCGCCCCCTATCCGCCGGGGCTTCGACAACCAGCGGGTCGCGGACCAGGGCGACGGCACGTTCCTCAATCCCGTGCTCTCGGGCGACCGCCCGGATCCCGCGATCCTCAAGGACGGGGCGGACTATTACCTCACCTTCTCCAGCTTTGATTCCTACCCCGGCCTCACCATCTGGCATTCGCGCGATCTGGTGAACTGGAGCCCGCGCAAGCCGGCGCTGACGCGGAACATCGGCGCGGTCTGGGCGGTCAGCCTCGAAAAGCACCGGGGGCGCTACTTCCTCTACATCCCGGTCAAGGCCGATCCGAACGACATCTACGTCATCTGGGCGGACCATATCGACGGGCCGTGGAGCGATCCGGTCCCGCTGGGCCTGCACCGCCACATCGACCCCTGCCACGCCGTGGGCGAGGACGGTTCGCGCTGGCTGTTCCTTTCGGGCGGGGATCGCGTGCGCCTGTCCGACGACGGACTCAGCCTCGCCGGTCCGTTCGAGCACGTCTACGATCCCTGGCGCTATCCCGAGGAATCGGACGTCGAGGGCTTTTCTCCCGAAGGCCCCAAGATCCATCGCCACGGCGGCTGGTTCTACATGCTGACGGCGGTGGGTGGCACCGCCGGGCCGCCTACCGGCCATATGGTCATAGCCGCGCGGTCGCGTTCCATCCATGGTCCGTGGGAGCAGCATCCCGGCAACCCGCTGGTGCGCACCATAGACCGTGGGGAAGCATGGTGGTCGCGCGGGCACGCCTCGCTGGTCGAGGCGCCCGACGGTTCGTGGTGGGCGCTCTACCACGGGTTCGAGGCCGGCTACTGGACGCTGGGCCGCCAGTGCCTGCTCGACCCGGTGGAATGGACTACCGACGGCTGGTTCCGCATGACCGGCGGCGATCTTTCGCACCCCATCGCCAAGCCGAAAGGCGGCACGGCGCTGCCGCACGGCCTGCCCCTGACCGACGATTTCACGCAGCTTGCGCTTGGCGGCAAGTGGTCGTTCTTTCGCCCCGCTCCGGACGAGGCGGCCCGCGCGCGGGTGGCCGGGAACACGCTGTTTCTCAAGGGCAAAGGCCTTTCCCCGGCAAGCGGATCGCCGTTGTTGCTGATCGCGGGCGACCCTTCGTACCGGTTCGAATGCGATATCGAACTGGCGCCCGGCGGTACCGCCGGCCTCGTGTTGTTCTATGACGACAGGCTCTATTGCGGGCTCGGCTTCGACGCCGAACGCTTCGTCACGCACCAATACGGCATGGAACGCGGCCGCCCCGCCAATCCGCATGGCGACCGGATGCGTATCCGCGTGACCAACCGCCAGCACATCGTCGCGTTCCATACCAGCGGGGACGGCGGGAAGACCTGGCACAGGTTCGACCGGGGCATGGAAGTATCAGGCTATCACCACAACGTGCGCGGCGGTTTCCTGATGCTGCGCCCCGGCCTCTATGCCGCCGGCCCCGGCGAAGCCCGCTTTCGCGATTTCCGTTTCACCGCGCTTGCAGACTGATTCCTATCCCTCCGCCAAGAACCCCTAATCACAATCTCAGTTGCTACGCCGATCTTTGAACGTTCTCGTCACCTGCGCAGTCCAGCGCATTGCATGTGCGTGAGGCGGATACCGAAGCCTGGCACCTCGCATTTCTCGCGTCAGGCCCATTCGGTTCGCTGGACAGGCTAAGCGCCTCTACCCCCTGACCTTGCCCAACATGCGGGCGGCAGCATTGGACGAGGGCGCCAGCTTGCGGCCGTAGCGCAAGGCGGTCGCGGTGGAGGTCCAGCGCAGGGCCTGGGCGATCGGCCCGGCGTCCTCGCCGCTGGCGAACAGGTCCTGGGTCAGCCCGACGCGCAACGAATGCGTGCTCAGCGCGGCGATCGCCGCGTCGAGATCGGCCCCGAACAGGTTTACCAGGTGCTCGTCCGCCGCGCGGCGGGCGGAGCGCTTAATGATCAGCCGCACCGCTGCCGGAGTCAGTGCTTCCTCGCCGACGATATAGGTCGTCGTCGCCAGCACGGACCTTGTCCCGGCGCGCGGCGCCTGCCCCGTCGGCAGGCGCCAGCGCAATCCCGGGGGCGCCGGCGGGTCAGCGGGCGCGACGGCGGCGCGCGCGCGGGTGCGGTTTACCCCGATCCGGCGAAACAGCGGCCCGGACCCGATCTCTGCCCCCGCCAGCCAGGCCCGCACGCGCCGCACCGTATCCGGCGAGAGCCAGGCATAGGCCCCCTGCCCTACCTGGTCGGTCTTGGACGTCGGCACGGTGAGAACGGCCGAGCCGTCCTCGCCAGGTTCAATGTGCTCGGCGTTCACACGGACCAGTTCGGACACGCGCAGCCCCGTGTCGTAGGCAAGCGAGAGCAATGCCGCGTCGCGCAGGCCGGGAAGCGTTCCACCGCAGGCCGCGAGCAGCGCGCTGAGCGTGAACCCCTTTGCCGGTTCGTGGCCGATCCCTTCCCCATAGCGCAGAGGTCCCGCCTGGCGCTGCGCCGCGCCCACCCGGCGGCGCAAGCCCCGCATGGCATCGCGCACCACGCCCCCGCGCGTCGGGTTCGGCGCCCCCAGCAGGCCATGCACGACCGCGAGGCTGGCAAGCCGGCGCCCGACCGTGGCCGGTTTGAGCCGCCGCGCCTCGCAATCCTCGATGTAGGCGACGATCCGCGCTTCGCTCGCCGGCAGGCCAAGCCCGCCGGCACGCGCGCAGAAGCCGGCGTAACAGGCCATGTCGTTGGCCAGCGCCTTGACGCTCGCGGGCGCGCGCGCCTCGAGGCTCTTGCGGAAGGCAAGCTGGTCGATCGCGCTCCCGCCCCCGGCAAGCCGCGTAAGCAGGGCAACCAGTTGCGCGACACGATCGCCGGCGCGGCCCGCCCGCCGGTGCGGCAGCGGCGTGGCGCCGGGCGCCTGGACCACGACAAGTTCGCCGGCGGTGCTTGGCGTGGCATCGGCGCTGCCGCGTCCGGGGAAGGATGTGACGGTCATCTGGGCGGGATAGGCGTGTTTCCCGCGCATGTCACTATCGATAATGTCCCATTATCGATAGTAGCGCCCGCAAGGCGTATTGGGCGTTGTATATCTAATTTGATTTAAGTATCACTTCGCCGCCCTAACCCACGCATTTCCGCAGGTTTTGCCCGATCACCCTGCCCCTCCCCTCGCCCGACACAGCCTGCAGCGTCGAAATGCACGCGGCGCTCGCGCTCGGCCGCCTCGACGGCGCCTTGCGCTACATGCCCGCCAGCGCCGGCCGGATCCTCGCCGCGCGACGCCTGCGCCAGACCCTGCTCGACGCCCTGCACCAGGAAGGGCATGCCTTCAGCGACCAGCGCTTTGCGGCATGGTTCGCCGGCCTGCTCCCGCTGGTCGATCCCGCCGATCGCCCGACCGCGGACTTGCGCCCACCCCGCGCCATGGTCGCCGCTCTGCTCCGCGCACTCGGCCACAGCAGCTGGGCACCGCTGGCCTCGCTGGCCGTTGAAATGGGGCCGGCCCTTATGGCCTGGGCCGATGAGCAGGGAGAGGAGGATCACGGTTCACCCGGTCTCCTGTTGGAGGACGCCCGGGATCTTCTGGCAGCCTTGCCTGCACCAGCGAGCGCCATCCCCTTCGACCTCTTGAGCGCTGTCCACCGCGCTGTCGCGTCAAGCCCGCTGTTCGCGCCCGGGGAGTTTGTGCCGACGCCGCTGCGCATCGGCGACTGGCGCGTGACCGTCGAACGGCCGCCCTCCCCTTCCCCGCGCTGGGCGGTCGAAGTCCTGCTCGGCGAGCCCTTCCGCCGGGCTGGCTATTTGCCGCACGCGCTCCCGCTGACCGGGCTGCTGCGCCTCGATGCCGTGGACGATGACAGCGAGGAATCGCGCGCAGGTCGGGCTGAAGCGCTCCTGCGCCTCGCCGAGGGGCTGGGAAAGGACGTTGGCGAGGCGCGGGCGCTGGCGGAGGACGCGATGCGGCTCGGCACCGACCGGCGCAGCACCTCGCGGGTGCCAGCGCTGTATGCGCTTCTGGCCGGGTTCGGGGCGATGCGCTCGGCGCAGGTGGAACGGCTGCTCGGCGTCTCCCGCCTCGGCCTGCGCAAGATGCTGTCCACGCTGGAGGAGGACGGGTGTGTCTCACGCACCACGATCGGTGGGGTTCACCTTTACAGTGCCGCGAGGCCGAGGTCCGGAATCGAGGCCCCTCCCCTGCCCGCCTCCCCGTTCACGCCCGACGCGCTGGTGGAATTTGATGCGGCCATGGATGAGGTGGATGCCTTACTCGCACGACTGAGGCCGAACGATCCATGAGAACTGCCCCAATTGGCGTTAGCGTACCATGTCCAGCGTATCCCAGTCATTGAGCGTCTGCCTGATGTATCGCCTCAGGTTGCCACGAAAATTGCGTTGCGAAACGGGGATCCAAAGCAAGTCTACTTTGGTGGAGGTGCGGGTCGAGGTTGAATGGACAGCGCCCTCCCCTTCTCTCTCATAAAATAGACATTTTCAGAATCCGCCGCAGGCGCATGCGTTAGAGGGGTTAAGCTTTATAGTTAGAATGTTACTGGGTTTGAGGCTCGCAGAAACTGCCGGAATTTGGGCGATTCGCTGCCTGTGGATAGAATCCAATAACACGACGATTAAAGCCTGATAACACGATGGCGAGATTCTAATAACACGACGCTGGGGATCTGATAACACGACGGGTAGATCGGGAGGTGTGGATAAGTCCCTGCCGGTGAGTGTGAGAACTACCCCATAGCGCAGAGGTTAGTGTTCCGATTCGCTTTTGGCCTGCAGACCCCAAACCTATGACTACCTCTGCCGGGCCGGTTGTCGGTTCGAGCGTGTTATCGGGAATGTGACGTACCCGGTCCATCGTGTTATCGGGAATGGATATTCTCCTTCGCCACTCTGCTGTCAATTTTGCAGGCTGATCTATAGAATATCGAGGGGCCTTCTGTCCTTGCTCTGGTTTGAAGTTGTTTGCTTGGCGAGTGTGGAAATTGGCCAGGTTGGGGCAGTTTTCCGGATTGATTGCCTGGCTATCGGACGTGTTTTTAGAATCGTGGAGCCGACGTTCTGAAGCGTTCAGGTCGTCAGATTGTGGGGGATTCCCGTAGGCGTTGGCCTTCGTGCTGGTCCGTCTGAGCGATTCCCGAAAACACGATGCGGTGCACGCCGATGGCGGTACAGTGCAGACGATGCCAATCGACATCTGGCACCGGGACCGCATGGTAGTTTGTGTTGTAGTCCCTGCCCTGCTCGTAGCTGATACCGACAGAGACCTGATGCTTTGACCTATCTCGAGCGGTGGGTGGAAGAGGTGTCAGAACCCAGGCAGTGTGTGCTTGTTACGCTCGTGGTGTTTCTTCATGAAGCCGTAGAACCGCTTGGAATAGTTCCGCGGCATCTCGTTAGGATTGCTGTTCAGGAACGCGTCGAACTGCTTGATTAGGACGTCCAGATCCCAGCCAGGGCATTCGGTTTTGATCGCGATATAGGTCTCGGGGTCGAGCACCTCATGCGCCCGTCCACCGCGCCGGCGTGGCGTGGTAGCGGCTTTTGCCGCGTAGGCTGGGTCATGCGGGTCTTGGCTCGGGTTCGGATCGGCGACTTTGAGGTTCGAGATGGCGCGTTGCACCAAGGCATGCGTGAGGCTCGGGTCAACGAGGTCGTCTGCCGCTTGGATGGCTGGCGGCTGAAGCGGTTTGTCCGCGTCGGGATGCTTTGGATTGGTTGTGCGACGGGCAGGGGAGGGGGTATCTCCACGCTTCACCGATGACACTTCGCGATGCCCATCCATGTACCGGCGCATCACCATCTTGAGTTTCGGGCGTGGCGTCTCTGCGCCGATCACTTCCAGGTTGATCTCAGGCAGGCTGTTCGCGCGCGCCAACTCGAGGATTTTGTTCTTGAACGAAGGAAGGGAGCTCTCGCTTCCGCTCTTCTGGTGCAGCGTCTCGAAGCCGATGGTGAAGCCTTCGGCACCATTGCCGCCCGCATGTTTGCGGCTCGCGCGATAAAGCCATTTGCCGAGACCGCTCGTGATCTCGAAATAGAGCGGCGAGATCGCAAGGACATTGCGCTTGTCCATCACACCGTCGAAGAACCACTTCGACAACGTAATCTCCATGCCGAGTGAACGCTGCGTGCGCTCGTCTACTAGATGAGTGTAACTGTCGATCCATGAGAACGTGGTCTCACGGGTTTTGGAGTTGGCCCGGATGTTCGTTTTTATCGTTGTGGCCTGAAGTCGATCTAGCGCTCCAATAAGGCGCTCGTAAGCGCGCCCGCTAACACCCCAGCAAATCCGTTTCAGCAGATCCCCGGGCTGAAGACGAATTGTCGGCGACAGGTCATTCTCACCCCGTTCACGCAGCTCGTTCAGATGAGATGCGAGATAGATCATGATATCAGCATCCCAGATCGTCGCCATGCCGTATTCCGGGTTTGCCGACACATGGACGGTGACCTGCTTGTCTGGACTCACGTACTCAATGGGTTTGATCCGCTTCTTCTTCGATAGGCTGAAGAAGGGGCGTTGCATCGTCTCCTGATAATCGCGCAGCGAAACATCGCTGAAGTCAGGCAGCGTGAAGAACATTTCGAATTGGACGCGCCGACCACCCGGTACTGCGGCCTGGGTCTTCGCCTTCCGGTCGCTCATGGCTTGTCCCACGCGTGGGACAAGGAGGGTAAAGCTTTGAAAATAGGGAGAAAAACCCCATTTCTTAGAGTGGGAAATCTCGTGCTATTCCTGACGGCAACAAGTCCCATCAGCGACCGGCTCTTTTCAAGATCTTGGCCCTCTCTATGAGTGGGCGAATAGCCTCAAGGATATCATCCGCGGACAGATCAGTCGGGTTGATGGTGATGGTCAGGCCTCGCGCTCGGTCACGGTCGACCTGACCAATCGTGGAGCCTTTGGCTTCGATAGTAGCCTTCTGGTGGCGAGTTCCCCGGCTTGTCGTAGTCGACTTGATCAGTCGCGCAACGACCTCGGCGCCGCCAATAGGCTCCTCATCCCCCGATTGCCGAAAGCTCTGTTCCGCAGCGATGTCTTTGGCCGCTGCCTCCATCTTCTCCCGCATTGCCGGAGTGCGAATGAGTGGAAGAAGCTTATCGCCATGGCGCACTTGGAGGTCCATTGGCGAATTGAACGCGCTGACAATCGATTGCGGGATTTCCGTGAGGCCGATGTATCTCGACAACATGGATCTCGACAGCTTCACCCGATCGGCCAAACGGGCCTGCACGCCATCATAATAGGCGTCGACCGCAGCTTTGTAATTCGCCCCACGTTCAAGATCGGAAATGTCTTCACGCTCCCGGTTCTCGATGTCCGCAAGCCTGAAGGCCGCCTCGTCGTCGAGATCCTCGATGATCGCGACAAGCTCGATATCAGGGTAGTGGTTCGCGTTGAGCCAGGAGATGGCCCAATGGCGACGCGTCCCGATTACAAGCTCATATTCGAGCGCAGCATTCTTCACGCGCCGAACGACGACCGGTATCCGGTTGCCATTCTCGGCCTGGATCGAATCGATTAGGCTTCGGACGCGATCTTCAGTCAGCAGGGCATAGTCCCGGGCATTTCCCGGCCAGATTGAACATTCTGATGGCTTCAGCCGGATGGTGGGGCGTTTCACCATCCGGGCAGCTTCGGTGAACCCCTCCAACCGCCGCGCGGTGAAATTGCGGGCTGCTCCACTGTGGCCGGCATCCGTCTGCTCGACTGTAGGCTCGGTTGTGGGCGCTGGCGCTGCCAGAGCTTCGCTGATCGCTGAACGCCGGCTCATGCTGCTGCGCTCGTGACAGTGTCGCTCGCACGTCCGGAGATACTCTGCGACGGCCACTGCTCGCGAATCTGCTGGAGAACTTCTCCGAACACGGAGTCGAGATTATCACGGCACCGTTGATAGGTGGCGTGCGCAGCCGATGGCTTGCTCTCGTAAATCGACCTGAAAGCCTGGGTCGCGTTCTTGATCTCTTCCGATGCCAGAATAGGCTGGCTCAGTAGGAAGTTCGCATAAGTTGCCTGCATCATCTTCCACATGTCGGCTTCACCAGGCTTGCTTGGCGTGTAGGCAGAACAAACTACACGAATAAAGCCATAATCCACGGGCGTACCATTCTCTTCAAGGATCTCGATATTGTCAGCGATTGTATCCATGAAGTGAATGGTCGATAAATAATCGAGCTGCCGAGCTGGGACGGGGACAAGAAGCCCTGTCGCAGCGGCCATCACGTTCAGCCCCAGAAAGCCCATCGCTGGCGGTGGATCCAGCACGATGACATCGAAATCTTTGATGATATCCTGAATGCCGATGCGAAGTCTCTGCAAACCCTCGCGGACTGCCTGACCGCCCTCGCGCAACGTCGCTGTCAGATCCCATTCCGCGTCCTGAAGCCCAAGACTTGAAGGCACGATTTTGATCGTCGGCCAAGCCGTGTCGTGAATGGCTTGACGGAAATCGTCAAAGGTGCTGCGCGGCGAGAGGAAATTGCCGAGCGTCTTGTCTTCATCGAAAAGGGTTTCGGGCTGAATATCGAACATCGTCGTGGTCGAAGCCTGCGGGTCGCAGTCGATGACCAACACGCTATATCCATGAAGAGCCAAATAATCTGCGAAGTGCTTGGTTATCGTGCTCTTACCCACACCACCTTTGAAATTCTGCACGGCCACCACGACAGCATCTTCATCAGTGGCTTTGCCTGGATGAATGTGGAGAGCCTCGCGGATCTTAGTCAGATCCTCAAGCGTGTAATAGCGCCGGCCATTACCCAATTGCTTTGGCGGCGAGAGCCGACCTTCCTTCTCAGCCTTCGCCAAGGCTTCGGGGGTACGCCCGACCAGCTCCGCTGCTGCCGTAGGGCCGAATGTGAGGTCGAGAACCTTGCGGTCTTCCGGTTTGAACACGACCGATTTTACGCGGTCGCGCATCATCTCACACGAACGGGTCATCGTCCGAAGCGTGTTCACGGTATATGACATCTTCGGGTGCCTCCCTTCGAATCAAGACAATTTGATCCAGTTTGTGTTTCATGAGCAAAAATAAGCGCAAAAGTCAAACCAGCGCTCGGGGTGACGCATGATCCCCTAATCGGGACGAGTGGAGCTCGTCGATCGGGAACCGGCTATCCATTCAGATTGTACGACCCAATGACTGATGGAGCGCTTTTGGAGGTACTCTTGGGGCGAACCACTCAGGAGGCGAGGCCGGGAGGGACGCAGCGAACGTGAGGGGCAACGTTGCCGTCGTTCATTACTCATGATATCTGTACCTAGATAGCTACCTAGGAGTCGACGGTGACCGCAATCTTTAGCTCGCAGGAATTCAACCAAAATCCGGGTCGCATCAAAAAGGCAGCTGAAGATGGGCCGGTCATTGTCACCGAACGCGGCCAGCGCAAGCTTGTTATACTGAACTGGGCGGAATACGAGGCGCTGTCAGCCAGCGCGCCGAATATCGTCGATTTGTTCTACGATCCCGAAACCGCAGACATAGACTTCGAAGCCGTTCGCTTTAGTGGCTTCAGCAAGGCTTAAGTGTGGGATGAATAAATGTATCTGCTTGATACCAATGTGATTACCGAACTCCGCCGCGCTGGTAACGGAAAAGCTGATCCTAACGTAACATCTTGGCTACAAAAGCAAAACGCCGTCGAACTCCACATCTCCGTCATTAACCTCTTTGAGATGGAAATGGGTGTCTGTCGCCTTGAAAGGAAAGATCCTGTCCAAGCGGGTGCGTTGCGCCGCAGCCTCTCGAAGGTATTCTTACGAGCCTTTGGTAACCGCATCCTCGATATTACGCCGGATATCGCAACCAAAGCTGCGTCGCTACATGTTCCGGATCCGCGGGCCGAACGCGATACGTGGATAGCAGCGACGGCAATTATTCACGAGTTGACAGTGGTCACACGCAATGTCGCCGATTTTTCCCATGCCCCGGTCCAGATTCTCAACCCTTGGGATCAAGGGAAGGGGTGATTGTTCGTTAGGGAGGCGAGCCGGAACCCAGCGCCGCTTAGAGGGGAACCCAGCTCCGGCTGCTTGACGACTTCCAACTTTGGTTCTCCCGCAATCAAAGCTCGCCGCCGCATGCCAGGCCCTGCACGTATGAAACGAACGCAGTTCGCTTCAATGAGCGACTGGCGATCCACCATTTGGCGCTGGTTTGCGCGGTAAGGTGTTGCAGGAAATCCCTGCCGACCCCGGCCTTGTGCAATTCAATGAGCCGCTTCGTCCGAATTGTGGTGGCCCAGGCTATCTGCCGGAAACTCCCCGACAGATCAGGTAGCTGGCATCCGCCAAGTTCCGCGACCGCGGCTTGGAGTCTCTCCTCCCGGACCCGAGCTTCACATTCCGCGCATCTCTGTCGGGATAGTCTTGCGGCTTCCTGGTCAAGATCCGCGGCAAAATGGCCAAGCACGTCATGAACCTGTGCATGGCCGCAAGAATGTCTGACGCTTACACCCATATGGCATTTCCCCTGTCGAAGACCCGGGGCATGCTGAAAGGAGCCGGTCGTGTGAAACAAATACTTTGAATCAATATGACGCCATTGATTCAAATTCCCACGATGTCACTTTGCCGGTGAACTACGTGCCCAAGGATAGCGGGATGCGGGCACAATCAAGCAGCAATCCTTTGAAGATCCGGCGGCAGTCGACCTTCCGCCAGATGAACTTGCAGGGAGGGCCAATCGGAAAAGCCCCATAAATCCGGTTCCTCGACACCCATAATCTTGTCGCCATCGAGACTGTCCTTGATGGTGACGATTTCGGGCGGACAGTAGCATTTGTCGCGCGTGGAATAGAAAGCGCAAGCCCGCGGCCGCGAATTGCGGCGTGCGTTGTCGAGCACCATGCCAAGCCGGTTGCTGCGCAATCGGACCAGCATGCCGACAGGGAACACACCGATGCTTTGCATGAAGACGAACAGCAGCTCCCGGTCAAAATGACCTTCCCAGCTCCACATGGCGGCGAGCGCTTCGGCAGGCGACCACGCCTTCTTGTACGCCCGATCCGACGTCAACGCGTCATAGACGTCGCAGATCGCGCCCAGTCTCGCCGCAAGGCTGATTTCGTCGCAGGACAGACCGAAGGGGTAGCCCTTTCCGTTGACCTTCTCGTGATGGTGCAGACAGACGTCGAGGGCGGTTTCCGACATCTCCGTAACCGCGGCTAGAAGCTGATGGCCCTGCCGGGGGTGGTCCTTGACCAGCGCGAATTCCTCGTCGGTCAGCCCGCCTTCCTTGTTCAACACCGGTTCGGGCACGCACATTTTCCCGATGTCGTGCAGCAGGCCGGCAAGGCCGAGATCGCGCGCGGTGTCGGCATCGAGGCCCAGCTGATGCGCGGCGTTGACCATGAGCGTGCATACCGCGACCGAATGCAGGTAGGTGTATTCGTCCATGTTCTTCAGGCGAATGACGTTGAGCAGGGCGTTCCTGTTGCTGGTCACGGACCGGCTGATGTCATCGACGATATCGACGACCTGCGTCACGTGCGGCGCCCGGCCGAGCCTCGCGGCATGGAACACGCCCACCATGACCTGCTTCGAGCGCGATACAAGGCGTTCCGCCTTCTTGCGATCGGAAGCTCTCGTGTCGCTTCGCGGAGTATCCCAGTCGGGCAGGGGGGCTCTCCAGTCGACAGCGCGCGTGGTGGGGCGACTTTGCCTCACGGGCGCCTTTGCCGTCGCGTTCTGGTCGCCATCCCCGCTTTCCGGCGAAACACCGCGTTCGTCATCAATCAGGACATGGGAAACGCCCGAAGCGTGGATCTTCTCCACGTCCGAGCCGGTCTCGATCAGGAATTTCGAACGCCAGAACGGATGGAGGAACCATGACCCCCCAAAACCACATATAAACATGCCGATGCGAACCTGGTCACGTTCGATACGACGGATCATGGCGTCTGATGTCCCCGGATGTGGCAGCGTTTTTTGAGCTCCGTAATGGCGGAATTTACCCGGACAGGGATTAAGTGAATCTTACTTTCAGACGGTACGGTACGAGGTCGGACGGGGCTCTCCGACGCAGGGAAACAGGAGAGGAAAGAAGGGGAGAGGATCGGCGGCCGAGAGTGGCCGCACAGAAAGGTCCGCATCCCATGCTTCACCCGCTTTCCTCCGCGTCGCAGCACGCCACTCGCCTTGTTGCCGCCGCCAGGCAGCTTGCCGATCGCCTCTGTCCATCCTCACGCATCGGGCGGGATGACCTCAACGCCGCGATGGTTGCTGCCTTCGGGTGCACAGCCGCCACTGGCGCCTGGACACAACGCGACAGCTTTGTTGCCGCCGAGATCGCGACGATCCTTCGTTCACGCGAAACGGCCCTGCCGGAAGAAGGCGCGGCGTGCCTGATGGCACTGGATGCGTTGGCAGGCCTGTTGCCGACCCAGACCGTCCGTAGCGAAGAACAGATCGCCCACCAGCATTTCTCGACCCCGCTCTCGCTGGCATGGCTCGCCGCGCGGATGGCGATGATCGGACCGGACGACACCGTCCTTGAACCCAGCGCCGGGACCGGCATGCTCGCGCAATGGGCAGGGAAGGGGAGGGCGCTCCATCTCAACGAGCTCGATCCGGTCCGTGCGGAGATCCTGCGCCAACTGTTCTCGGCCGCTTCGGTAACAACCCATGATGCCGCCGCGATCCGGCAACTCGGCATTCGCCCGGGCGTCGTCCTGATGAACCCGCCGTTTGCGCGCAACGCCGCCGGCAAGGACGACCCGCTCGCCGCCGCGCGCCACATCGCTGCGGCGCTTGCCGCACTGCGACCCGGCGGGCGGCTCGTCGCGATCATGCCCGATGGCTTTTCCGGACAAGGGCGCAATGCCGAGGTCTTCGCCCGCGCCCTGCAGGGCTGCACGGTCGCGGCGCATTTCCGCATCGAGGATGCCTTCCGCAGCCACGGTACGCGCATTGCCGTCCGCCTGCTCGCGATCGACAAGGTTCCGGGGCACCTCAACACGACCGTCGTCCAGCGCGCAAATCTCGGTGACCTGCTTGCCTTCGTCACCGCGATGCCGCCGCGCGCCGCCAGTCCCGTTGACGACGCTTGTGCGGCAGCGCCCGTACCGGCCTTTGCGGGTGGGGCCGGTGGCAAGGGCCTCTTCAAGGCCTTCGGCAGGCCGGCACCGGCATCCGTTCCGGTGCCGGTGGCCGACCGCGGCCCATCGGCGGATGCGCCGAACTGGGTCGACGTCCAATGGAAGCCTGTGGAGGCCCATGGCCCTGACGTCGCCACGACGGATGTCTACACCGCCTGGCGGCCCCAGCGGATCGCGTTCGAAGGCGCCGCCGACCATCCCGCCGCTCTTGTCGAAAGCGCGGCCATGGCCTCGGTCCTGCCGCCGCTGCCAGCTTATGTGCCCCGGCTTCCCCGATCGGTCATGGAGAACCAGGTTCTTTCCGCGGCCCAGCTCGAGACGGTCACCCATGCGCTCGATGCCACGTCGCGCGATCTCCCGGGCCGTTATGTGGTCCCTGAGAGGGGGCTCGAACTTGTGCCGCATGCCGAGGGCCAGATCTACCGGCAGGGCTTTTTCCTCGGCGATGGCACCGGGGCGGGGAAGGGGCGTCAGCTTGCCGGTATCCTGATGGATCAATGGCTGCGCGGGAACCGCCGCCACATCTGGTTGTCCGAGAACGCCAGCCTGCAGGTCGATGCGATACGCGACTGGGAAGCGCTGGGAGGCATGGCCCTCGACATCCAGTCCATGGCGAAGTTCCGGCCCGACGCCCGGATCACGCTCAGCGAGGGTATCCTGTTCCTGAGCTATGCCACGCTGCGCAATGCATCGGGTGGCAAGACCCGGTTGCAGCAGCTGCTCGAATGGTGCGGACCCGACTTCGAGGGATGCATCCTGTTCGACGAGGCGCATGCCATGGGCGGCGTCGCCGGCGGGGAAGGGCAGTTTGGCGCCACCAAGGGATCGCTGCAGGGCCTCGCCGGCGTCGAACTGCAGAACCGCCTGCCCCGCGCCCGCTTGGTCTATGCCTCGGCGACCGGTGCCACGGACATCAACAACCTCGCCTACGCCGTCCGCCTCGGCCTGTGGGGGGAGGGGACCCAGTTTCCCGACCGGACCTCCTTCACCGCGCGGATCCGCGAAGGTGGCATCGCCGCCATGGAACTGGTTGCCAGGGAGCTCAAGGCCATGGGGGTCTATTGCGCCCGCTCGTTGTCCTACGCCGGCGTCGAATACGACATCCTCGAGCATACGCTAACCCTCGCCCAGATCGCGGACTTCGATGCCTGGAGTGAAGCCTGGTCGGTGATCCACCGGAACATGGAAGCCGCGCTCGCCGCCTCCGGCGTTACCGATCCGCTCGAGGGCAGGACGCTCAACGGTCCGGCGCTCGCCGCCGCGCGCAGCCGGTTCCAGTCCTCGGTCCAGCGCTTCTTCGGCCAGCTCCTGCTCGCCATGAAGCTGCCCACCCTGTTGCCGGCCATCCAGTCCGCGCTGGATAGTGGCATGTCCGCCGTCGTCCAGCTGGTCTCGACCTCCGAAGCCCTGCTCGACCGGCGGCTTGCCGATCTCGATGCGCAAGAGCGGGCGGAGCTTTCCATCGACCTCAGTCCCAGGGAACTATGCCTTTCCTACCTGCGGAACGCGTTCCCGACGCGCGCGATGGAAAGCTGTGTTGACGAAGACGGCAACATGTTCTCGCGTCCCATGACGGATGCGGATGGCCATCCGGTCCATTGTGCCGATGCGCTGCGCCTGCGCGACGACATGATCGAGATGCTCGGTGCGCTCCCGCCGATCGCGCCGGCGCTCGACGCCATCATTACCCGCTTCGGCGCCGACGCCGTGGCCGAAGTGACCGGGCGGACCCGGCGGCTGCTCACGCTGCCCGACGGTTCGCAGAAGCTGCAGTCCCGTTCGGCGTCCGCCGGCGTGGCCGACGCCAACCTGTTCATGGCCGGCAGCAAGCGCATCCTGGTCTTTTCCGATGCGGGCGGGACCGGGCGATCTTACCACGCCAGTCTGGTGGCGGCCAACCAGCAGCGCCGTGTCCATTTCCTGCTCGAGCCCGGGTGGCGCGCCGACAAGGCGATCCAGGGCCTTGGCCGCACCAACCGCACCCATCAGGCCTCGGCGCCGATCTTCCGACCGGTCACCACCGATTGCCGGGGCGAGCGCCGCTTCATCTCGACGATCGCGCGGCGGCTCGACGCCCTCGGGGCACTGACCCGCGGGCAGCGCCAGACCGGCGGGCAGAACCTGTTCGACCCGGCGGACAACCTCGAGTCCGAGTACGCCAGGGAAGCCCTGCTGCAGTGGTATCGGCTGTTGCATGCCGGCAAGCTCACCTCCTGCCAGTTCGCGCCGTTCTGCGAGCGCACGGGGTTGCGTCTCGAACACGAAGGCAGCCTGGTCGACAACCTTCCTCCCATCCAGCGCTGGCTCAACCGCATCCTGGCGCTCCCGATCGCCCTGCAGAACGCCGTCTTCGACGAGTTCCTCGGTCTCGTCGAAGCGCGCATCGAGGCCGCACGCAAGGCAGGCACGTTCGATGCCGGCGTCGAGACGGTCGTCGCCGACCGGCTGACCGTCGCCGAGCGGTGCACGCTGCTCGAACGCGATGGCGCCGCGATCACCGAACTGCTCACCATCGAGGCGCAATGGGCGGTACGTTGTCCGGACGTTGCCGGGATCATGGAGCGGGCGAAGAGGGCAGGGGGCTCGGCCCGCTTCCTGCGCAATGGCCGCTCGGGCAAGGTCGCCCTGCTGGTGCGGACCCGTTCCCGTCTCATGGATGACGGCCTCTTGATTTGCTGCTACGCGCTCCATCGTCCCGGTGGCCGCAGCGTGATCACCGATCCCGATCTTGCCGAAAGCCACTGGGACGACCTGTCGGCGGAGAGCTTCGCCCGGCTCTGGCAGGCCGAGTGTGCGGACCTCGAGGCCCGGCCCCAGACCGAGCGGTTCTTCCTTGCCACCGGTCGCCTGCTGCCGATCTGGAACCTGCTGGGCGACGAAGCGCAGGTGCGGCGCCTGGTGACCCAGGACGGGCGCTCGCTGCTCGGTCGCATCGTTCCGGCCGAGACCGTCAACGCCCTGCTCGACAAGCTGGGCCTGGGCGGCGCCGTCCAGCTCACCACCCGCGAAATCGTCCAGGCCGCGCTGTCCGGAAAGGTCGTGCCGATCGATGCGCGGCAGGGCCTGTCGCTCAGGCGTTCGCGGGTCAACGGCGAGGCCCGTCTCGAGATCCTCGGCTTCGAGGCCCGGGCGCTCCCCGCCTTCAAGGCGAAAGGGTGCTTCACCGAGATCATCCAGTTCCAAACGCGTCTCTTCCTGCCGGTCAACGATGCCGACCGCATTGTCGGGGAGATCGCGGCATGAGCGATTTCCGCTGTCAGATCTGCGGCCGGCGCAAAGCCCTGCGCAAGGATGGAACCGTGGTTCACCACTGTGTCGGGGGACCACGCTGTCCCGGCAGCGGCTATCCGCCGATCGAGCACGATGACGCGCGGCTCATCGCCCATGCCGCCGCAATCGAGCGGGCCTTCCGCAAAGCCTGCGCGGCCGTTCAGCGCCTCGAGGAGCAGCGCGTCAACCGGATCGATCCCGCGCTCATCATCCGGCGCGGACTGCTCGCCGGCCAGAGCTTGCGGATCGACCGTCGCCTGCGCCGGCATCGGGACTGGCCCGAGCGCTACCGCCGGTCCATCGCCCGGCAGATGGAGCGCCATGGCTATGCCTGGGCCGAGCCGCCGCCGGCGTACCTCGTGGAGCGGGGCGAGGCACTATGAGCGCCTGCTTGTACGCATCCGAGCCATGGTCGGAACCATTTGCATCGTGCATCGTTACGCGATACAGTTGCTCATGATCCTCAGCTTCCGCCACAAGGGAATCGAAGCCTTCTATCATTCGGGAACAACGCGGGGAATTCAGGCGGCGCATGCAAAGAAGCTCCGGAATATCCTGGCGATGCTCGATGTGGCGGCAAGACCCGAAGACATGAATCTGCCGTCTTTCAGGTTACACCCCCTGAAGGGGGATATGAAGGGCTTCTGGTCGATCTGGGTCAACGGCAACTGGCGCGTGACGTTTCGATTTGTGGGCGCCGATACGGAACTGGTCGATTATCAGGATTACCATTGAGGCAATGACGATGATGCACAATCCCCCGCACCCCGGCGAACTCTTGCGCGATGAAGTCATCGGAGCGCTGGATCTTTCGGTTACCGAGGCGGCAAGCCGTCTCGCCATGTCGCGCGTTGCGCTGTCGCGTGTTCTGAACGGCAAGGCCGGGATCAGCCCCGATCTTGCGGTCAGGCTCGAGCAGGCAGGCGCCAGCACCGCCCGGGCATGGCTGGCCATGCAGGCGAATTATGACCTGTGGTGCGCGATGCAGCACAAGCAGCCGCCGGTACGCCGCCTGCAGGATACCACAGACGAAACAGGAACCGCCGACGCGTATGGACATGCATGACGATGTCGGCAGAGCCTATGTGCATGACTTCGTCACGCAGCTGCATCGCGTGCCGGCTGATGCCGATGCACTCTATGTCCTGATGCACCTGATGGAGGTTCTCCATAAGGCCGGCGATATTCTTCCCGACGATGCACGCGATCACCTTCTGATGGCGGGCGCTGCGGCGATCGCGATCGCCAAGGACCTTGATTGAGGCAGTAGGGTAGGGCTGTTGCCGGCATATCCCGCGCCCGCCTGTGGCGGCCGCGACCAAGGGGAGGGGGCAGGCGAGGGGGCGAGGCCCCCTGGGAGCGGAAAGAGCCCCTTGATCCGGGCCTCGCGAAGAAACGCGAGTACCTGCCATGATCACGACCACGATTCCCTTCGCCAAGCTGCGCGGCTCGGATGCCAATGTCCGCAAGAGCAGCACCTATGCCGCCGCCGGAATTGCAGCGCTGGCCGCCTCGATCGCGGGCCACGGCCTGCTGCAGCCACTGATCGTCTCGCCGTCGCGCGGGCGCAAGAGCCTGTTCGACGTCCATGCCGGCGGCCGCCGCCTGGCGGCGCTCGCCCTGCTGGTCGAGGCCGGCAAGCTCGGGAAGGACCATCCCGTCGAGGTCCGGCTGTGCGAGGACGAGGACGCCGCCGCGCGCGAACTGAGCCTTGCCGAGAACCTGCTGCACGAGCCGATGACCGCAGCCGAGGAATGCACCGCCTATCGCGACATCATCGCCGAGGGCGCCAGCGCCGAGGATGTCGCGCGCCGCTTCGGCGTCACCGTGCGCCATGTCCATGGCCGCATGCGGCTTGCCGAACTTGCCGAGCCGATCTTCGCGGCGCTCGCCGAAGGGACGATCACGCTCGATGTCGCCATGGCCTACGGCGCCACCAGCGACCGTGCCGCGCAGCTCTCCGCGTGGGAGCGCTATTCGGACAGCTGGGCCGCGGACAATCCGCAGGCGATCCGCCGCGCCATTGCGGAGACTGGCCTGTCGGGACGCGATCCGCTGGCGCTGCTGGTCGGGGAGAGCGAGTACCAGGCCGCTGGCGGACGGATCGAGCGCGATCTCTTCGCGGCCGAAGGCGAGGGCACCTGGATCGATGCGGACATTGCCCGTGACCTCGCCATGAAGAAGCTGACCTTCGAGGCCGAGGTGGCGCAGCTCGCCACGAAACTTGCGTGGGTGAAGCCCGTCGCCGCGACCCGCGTCCCCTATGACGACACCCGCGACCTGCAGGGCTACTTCCCGGACCATGCCGAACCCTCGCCCGAGGCGCAGGATCGCATGGCCGAGATCGAGCGCCGGCACGAGGAAATCGAGGAAGAAATCGAACAGACCGAGGACGAAGACGCGGCGCAGGCGTTGTACGACGAACAGGAGCGCCTCTCGGCGGAATACGATGCCCTGCGCAAGACCGACGTCATCATTCCGGACGAGGATCGGGAGCATGTGGGCACCTTCCTCGTGATCGGCCAGGACGGCACGCCGGAACTGGTCGACCGGTATTACACAGCAGCCAAGTGCGTCCGGTCCGACAGCGCGCAGGCGGACACCGGGGAAGAGGCCGGCGACAGCGCGAGCGATGCGATCGATCCCGAGGAAGAGCAGGCCGGCCTCATCGACGCATTGCCGCGCGGTCTCGAGGAACAGCTGGCGAAGGATCGCCGCGACATCCTCGCGCTCCACATCGCCCATGATCCCGCGCTGGCGCTCGACCTGGCGATCTTCAGCCTCGCGCGCGACCAGGCGGGGCATTTCGGGTACAGCGACACCGGCTGCTCGATCCGGATCACCGACCGGTTCGAGCCGGCGGGCCTCAAGGACATTCCGCCGAGTGGCGCGCGCGAGCAGCTCGAGCAGGTCCGGGTTGGCCTGCCCAACGACTGGGCGCTGATCGAGGACAGCTTCGCTTCGTTCCTCGCCTTCCGCGCGCTCGACGAGGACACCCGCGCCAGCTGGCTTGCCTATGCTGTCAGCCAGAGCCTGCAGGCGAGCCTTGCGAGCGGCGAGCGGAACAAGCCCTTCCAGTCCGGTCTCGGCGTCCTGCTGGGCATCGATGTGGCGCGGCACTGGCGTCCGGGAGCGGAGAGCTTCTTCGACCGGCTGAAGAAGAGGCAAATCCTCGGCGTCCTTGGCGAGATCGATCCGGCAATGCCCGGCCGCTACGCGCTTGCCAAGAAGAGCGAACTCGCCAGCGCCGCCACGAAGCTGTGTTCGGGCGACGCCATTGTCGAGCCGGCGATCCGCGAGCGGGCGCTGCGCTGGGTGCCGGAGCAGCTCGCCTTCGTACCGCCGGTGTCCGCGGACGATACTAGCGTCGGGGACGGCGACGAGGCATCTGCCGACATCGCTGGTGAGGAGGAAGTGCCTGCCGGTGAAGACGAACACGAGGACGATGAAGCGGACGCCCTGGTCGCGGACTTCGCCCGGGCAGCCTGACCGCGGCCATCCTGCGTACCACAAAGGCCCGGTGTCCGCTTCGGCGCGGCGCCGGGCTTCGATCTTTCAGGAACGATCCCGTGACCGATACAATGACCGATGCGTGCGCCGGCGCGCTTGTCGCGCTTGCGCGCGCCGCCGGGGACGACGGCCTTTCGCCTGCCGACGAAGTCCGGATCGACGAACTGGTCGCCGAGGCCGCGGCTGCCGCCTGGTACTGCGCCTTTGAACCCTCGCGCGATTGTCTGACCCTCAAGCAGGGCAACGCCATCGCGGAGGTGATCCTTGACGCCCATGCCAGCTGCGAGGATGTCCATGCAGCGCTGGCGACCTCGTCGCTGTTCCCCCGAAACGAAGTCTGGCCCGCCGCGCGCGAGGCGGCGCACGATCTGGTCCGCCGCTATGACGAGTATCTGCAGGACCTCACGCGCCGTGAACATGCCGCGTTGCTATCGGAACTCGCCTGCCGGATCGAACCGCTGCTGGCCGATGCCGATACATCGACTCCGGGCGATGCCCTCTCCAGCTGCGATCGTGCCGAAGTGCTGTTCGTCCTGTCGCCCAAGGGCAAGCATCCGTTGGACGCCAGCATTAACAGCCACCTGTAGCGCGACGATTACGGAGTCCGGTCGGCGTCAATTATGATGGCCGATAGGTGGCCGCGCCGGTTGGTGAATTCTGGCTACCATTTGCTGTTGCGGGGAGCAACCGTCGAG
>Ga0310344_10000661_pt1 | contig 26768 bp, 23 predicted proteins | sample HC15DNA20200_MG_FD_203801 | JGI IMG/M metagenome (GOLD analysis project Ga0310344, IMG submission 203801) | Marine microbial communities from station ALOHA, North Pacific Subtropical Gyre - HC15-DNA-20-200_MG | ecosystem: Environmental > Aquatic > Marine > Oceanic | place: Pacific Ocean: North...
AAAATTTTTGTTTCTGTTTTTTCTTCTGTGTGCTGCCGCTTTCGTGGGGGACGCGTGTTCTCACGAGCGATCATCCGTGCGCGATAATTAACGAGATTAGACAGAAGTCGAGAGCGCTTGCTCGATAGCGGGCAATAACTCATCAGGATGTTTGAGAACACGACTATACTCACCAGAGATGCAACAAATCGCACCAGCAACTTGACTTGGAATCCCAAGTTGAGCGACTAAATCATCGTCAATATCTGGATTGAGACGCTGGATGGTAGATGCTGCGAGCGGAAGCATTAGTGCTTCCTTATGGAGTGGATCCGCGATGCTGTCGACCTCGCCTGGCGGTGCTACAGCGATGATCTTCACCTCAACTTCAATCGATAAGAGTCGGTCAGAGACGCGGGCTAGTGCACAAGCATTTTCTTGATCCATCGCATCAAAATCGCCAATCACTGCCTCTAGTATTGAGTAAGCTGTCTCCACATAACGATTATCATGCGTTAGATGCCCTAACCGGATAAGTAATTCGGAAGCCTCGGCATTTTCGATCAAAGGAAACCTTGACTCTTCGAGTAGCCCTTCCATTGCATTAGTTTTATCTATATCCGCTAGAGTGCCGTTAGACCGACGAAATTTCTTCTCAAGCAAACGTGCAACAGCTTGTGCGTGATGGAGATAACTCGCTCGCCCAGTTAACTCATATCCATCAAGCAGAGCCTGTGCAGCGATGACCTGATCTCCAAGCTGACCAAGTGTCTGCGGTATGCCATCCCAAATGCGATAAAAACCAGCCTCCGCAGCCCATGAGTAGCGGAGCAAAAAATCTACTGCTGTTTGCCCACGACTCCGCCAGTCAACTCGATCGAAAACAACTCCACAAGCAATCAGGCCACGAGCGAGCATCGCATTCGAATGAGTCATGATGCGTGAATCACTCGCACAATAAGAGAAGCCGCCGGTCGAAATAAGTAGCTCATTTTCCACGAAATCGATCGTTTGAGATGCGACTTCTCGTGCCCACTGATACTCATCGATATCTGCGGCTGCTAAACCGGCCAATAGAATCAACCAGCGACCCTGATCTTCAGCTAACAGAGGCGCACTAGCTAGTTCGATATCAGGGCAATGGCGAAAAGCTCCAGACACGTTGTCAAATCCAGCTCCATTGACACGTCGCTGAAGCGCGAGAAATGCATTGCGCCGGGCACTATAATCTGAACGCCGACGGTGGGCGTAGAGCCAGAGGCGTACTTGTTCGAAATTAGCAATACTATTCTGTGGCTCTTCCCGGCCTAGTGCGATCTCGAGCAATGCTGGTGTGAGATCTCCACGGTGAGGTTGAAGACTAGCGTTGCGGACAACTTGCTCGGCTTCTAATTCAGCTAGTACCTCATCGCGCTCCGCTCCCCAACGCGATATCCATAAATCGAGAGCTACAAGAAGCTTTTCGGGTGATGGTTCAAGAATTTTAGCCAGAAGAGAACCGTCTGGCGTTAGCAAAGCAACAGTGACCTGCTCATTCTCTGCATAACGTAATGCAACGTCAGGACGATCTTCTAAATCAACTTGTATAGGCGTTACATCATCGTTCAAGTAACGGACAACGCGCGCATCAGTAAAAGTAGTTTCGAGGAGTTCGGTGAACCTTACATTCCAACTAGGTGAAATCACTAGCACCCGGAGTTGGTCAGCAATCGTAGGATCCCTAAACAAGCCCTTATCCCATTCTCGCCATGGGATGCTCATCGCTGATCGTGAAGTGAAGTTTCAGTAGAAATTGAATCTGTCATCGTGAATCCACTTTATTGCGATCGAATCTAGTACAAACCGAATTGCATAACCATCGCTTGCCAGCGTGGCACATCGTCACCCATTCACAGTTATGTCAACAAACGTTGGGACGGAAATGTCCACAAAAGTTACCGCTCTATATCCCCTAATGCCTCCGATGACGGCGCAACAAACTCCGTATCAGAGAATCACGCCTCATGCTCTGTCCTATAGACGCCCTCGGAGGAGCCGCTCAATCTCTTGATAATCGCTACCTGATATCTTATGTAGGTTACCTCGGAACGCCATACCTAACTTCTTCGGTCCTAATTTGCGGGTTTTTTCAAGAAGATCCGTGATCTCTCGAACATCCACGTAATTCCCTTGGTCAGGAATCACAATTGGTGTTGTACTGATCCGAAATGGGTAGTCTTCGCCTGGCTTCCCGTCAGAACGTAGGCCGATATCCGAAACGTCTTCAAACATTTCACCAGTAACTTCGACGATACCTCCGAATAGCACTTCCTTAGTCAAGTAGTAGACGATCCGATCACCCGGTTCCATCTCACTAGATTGCTTGCGCCTAGTTGCTTTGAACGCCGAGAGGTCAAACTTTCGAGCACGAAGAACTTCGAAATTCTCCGGCGAACCAACAGTGATCCAGGCCTGCATCTTTTGATCTCCTTATACGCAATAAGCTAATCGCGCGGGCTGCAGAGCACAGAAACGACTTATACAAAGCAATAGAGATAGCATCAGTCGTAACGAGAACTCCGACAAGGCAGAAACATTTTTCCTGTTCTGCCCGAGTGCATTCGGTGATTTACCAGAAAACTATCAACAGGGTCGAGGGGTACCCTCATGGCCTGATGCCTGGAACGACGATCCGCAAGCACAGGACGACACCGCATTCGGATTGTAAATCGTAAAACCTGACTTCATCAGATCTTCGACAAAGTCAATTTCAGCGCCAGCAATCATTGGAACTGACTCGGCATCTACGACGATGCGCGCTCCACCCTCCGCCTCAATGATCGTGTCGCCTGAATCAGCTTCCTCGGCGATCGCCATCCCATACTGGAAACCAGAGCAACCACCACCTACAACAAAGACACGAAGCATCCCTTCGGAATAACCTTTGTCTTCCAAAAGTGACTTTGCCTTTTCTGCAGCGCGTTCAGTGATCGTCACAAGCGGACCAGTGAATTCTGGAGCTGGTTCGTTTGCATCTGCCACCAAAGTAGTACCCATTCCGGGCAATAACTCACCTGTCATGGTTTCCTCCAGTGAAGCTCGTGCTTTCGATTCAAATAGATTATACAGGCTAATGATATTCAGCCGGTGCTACCGCGTCTATTCTCTCGCTGGTCAAATCACCCACTTCGAACCCGCATAGAAAATCGTGTGGAACCTCTTCCACAGGAAGAGCCTTCACAGGAACACCTAGCAACCGCTCAAGAAGTTTACGGTCGTGGGTAACACCATTAGTTCCAATGGAACCATAACCAATCCGTGCGCAAAGACCGCGACCTAACAGACGAAGAACTCCATCCGTATGTTCCAACTCGAAATCGAGCCCCTCGTCCTCGAGCAAGGTCAGCATCAAGGCAACGCGATCCTCAATCCGATCGCCAATAATACGAGAGCCATATTCGTCAAACAGTCGTTCACACATCTTGCTAAATACAAGTTCCGCTAGTTGGTTACCGTCGCGCTCAGCTGTGTCACCAGGAGTAAGTGTCATAATTTCTTCGAGGAGCCGTTGCGTGATGCGAACATAGTGATGAGGGAAAAGCTCCCCACCTTTTTCAGTAAGTGAGAAAATCTGACGGGGCCGGCCAGCTCCACCTCGAACTTGAGACACGGCAACGAAGTCATCACGAAGCAACACATCGAGATGACGGCGAACAGTCGCACCCGCCAACCTTAACTCGCCGGACAAATCATCAACTGAAGCAGCTGCAGACCGCCTCAAGATATTGAGAATCTGTCCGCGTGTGCCCTTAACACGACCATTAATATTTCGTGACATCACCTATGAGACTAGAACAGCTTTTGCAGCGTTTCCAGCATTAAGGGCTACACATTAAATACGATGTCCTAAATCGGCATCTTGAATATCAGTCAGAGTTCTTCTTCTTTCGCAGCGCAGCCAAGGTACTCTTTAGTAATGGAAACCAAACACAAAAATAACAAGCGCGTGTACCTCGATCACGCTGCAACTACACCGCCTGATCCGCGCGTGGTAGAAGCTATGCTTCCGTATCTAAACACGCACTGGGCGAATCCCTCATCAATATACGTCGAGGCTCAGACCACACGACGCGCTATCGACCAAGCTCGTCAGTCCATTGCTAACCTCATCGGCGCTAACACTAGTGAGGTTGTCTTCACCGCCGGAGGTTCGGAATCGGACTCGCTCGCGCTGCGTGGAGTGCTCGCGGCGAGTAAGCGCCGAGGCAACCACTTGATTACATCGGCCGCAGAGCATCACGCTGTCCTTGATACTGCCGAACAACTGGAAATCGATGGTGACGCCGACGTAACGATCATCACGATAAACAGTCAGGGGCAAGTCGATCCGAACGAAGTTGCAGCGTCTGTTCGCGAAGACACTGTGCTCATTTCAGTAATGCACGCAAATAATGAAGTCGGCGCGATTAATAATATAGATGCTATCGCACACGCTGCTCGCGAAAAAAATCCGCATGTGCTTATTCATACTGACGCTGTGCAATCGGTCGCTCATCTTGGCGTGAATGTAGACGAGCTCGGCATCGACTTGATGACCTTCACAAGTCATAAGGTTTACGGCCCACGTGGTGCTGGAGCACTCTACGTCCGATCAGGAACACCACTTGCACCACAGGCACTAGGAGGTGGACAAGAAGAACGGCGTCGTGCCGGTACCGAAGACACCGCAGCAATCGTAGGATTTGCAGTAGCACTCAATATCGCGTCGCACGAGCGTGAAACAAACCTTGCCCACGAACGCACCCTCCAGAGACGTTTAATCGAGGAACTACCGAAACGTATCTCGCTGTCTGGAATAACTGGACCTACTTCTCTTGACGATCGACTGCCGGGAAATGTCTCTGCAGTAATAGGGTTCGTAGAAGGTGAGTCAATACTACTTGCACTGGACCTCGCTGGCTTCGCAGCATCTTCTGGATCGGCTTGCACTACGGGATCCGTAGAACCCAGCCATGTCCTAACAGCGATGGGAGTACCGGAGGACCTCGCTCGAGGATCACTCCGATTCAGCTTTGGGCACAGCAATACTGATGAAGACGTCAATAGGCTTCTGAATGAGCTGCCATCGATTGTCGAACGCCTTCGCGAACTATCGCCCATAGCAACCACAGAGGCTCCTGCACATTGGCAACCATGGCTTCAGTCATAGCTGACTTTAGTAATCACTGAGTATTCTCGTTTGCCTAGACAATCCCTTGCTCGCTACGATTCGAGCGATCGCTTTATTTGAGTCGGGAGAATGCGTGACCACCCAACAACCTGAGATCACGATCCCACACCCTTTACTCGGTGGACGGGACGAACCCAGTGTCGACCTTGAAGAGGAGATTCGAAAGAACGTCCTCGTTACTTCGGTTGACGGGATTCTGAACTGGGCACGCTCTTCCTCGCTATGGCCAGCGATGTTCGGCCTTGCGTGCTGCGCGATCGAAATGATAGCGAGTGCGACATCGCGATACGACATCGCCCGCTTTGGCTCAGAAGTCTTCCGCGCGTCACCACGTCAAGCTGACTTAATGATTGTTGCCGGAACAGTTACATGGAAAATGGCTCCGGTATTGCGTCGCATTTATCTACAAATGGCCGAACCACGCTGGGTGATTTCGATGGGTGGTTGCGCAATAATGGGCGGGCCATTCGCCTATGCCTATTCTGTCCTACCTGGAGTCAACCTCGTCGTACCTGTAGATGTCTACGTTCCTGGATGTCCACCAAGACCTGAGTCACTTCTCCAGGGATTGATGATGTTGCAAGACGAGATCCGTGACTTCGACGTGACTAAGCAACGTCGACGTCCAGAACCCAGCGGAGATTTCTCTAGTTACCTTCCCGATAACGACCCAATCCGCCGGGAGATTGAGTCGCTGTTTCCACCATACCCAGGCCTTGATGATGCTAACCGAACCTCCGGTGGTGTCCCGTTGCACGCTTTTGATTCGAGACAGTAAGGCTAGTTCTCAATCACAGTCAGCGAACTTCACCAGTCTCATATCCGAAATCAAGCATCCGGTGGCATTCCGATAGAAATAGACCCCTAACAAAAAATTTTTGAAGTAGAACCGATAGCAGCTAGCATTCTGGTGTTAGCATTTGGCCCGTCTCACGTCTTCGGACGTAGATGCCACTCAGCGCCACAGAAACTAGGAGTACTACTTGAATATTCGAGACCGATTTGCCACCCTGCTGCGGCCAAACCAGATTGCGCAGGCACATTGTGACATCCCTTGTGGGATCTACCACCCACATATCGCTCAGCAGGGTGCCGAAAGCGTCGAGCGCATGATGGTGCTAATCGGAGAGCTAGGAAACCCAACTGACGCCGCAGGAATAAATTCGCTCGCCCGCTACACTGCTGAAAAAGAAAAAGCAGCCGAGCTCGTGAAGCACGAAGTGAGAATCCTATGGGGTGACTACTTCAAGCCACCACACCTTGATACTTTTCCAGATCTGCACGAAAAGGCCTGGAACATCATGAAGCTAGGCGCCGCATGCAAAATGGGTGTCAGCCTAGACGATGCTAAGGCGCTACGTGCTGCAGTCGATGACTTTGCTGACATGTACTGGAAGAGCAAGGAATAATCTCCCAGCTTCAAAATCAGAAAAACCGCGTAAGGCGGCTGTTTACGGTCCTAAAGCCGTTCGCAGCCGTCTTACAAATCCGACTCACTCGAATTTCTACTCGCTTCCGTTTGCCGGACCGCTACTTCCGTGTCGAGGTCGCTGGTAGCAGCATGCGGCCGACACTACGACCAGGTGACTTTCTGGTGCTACGACGATGCACCCCGGAAAACCAAAACATCCTAAGACCAGGGAACATTGTCGCGTTCCGCGACGCTACTAAGCGTCTTATCCTGAAACGGTTGATTGGGCTCCCTGGGGAATCTTTGCAAATTGGCAGTTCAGTATTAATCAATCGTCGCCGGGTAATCGAACTCTACACCGAAGGACAAACACCGAAGAGACAATTCAGAGGAGTCAACCAGCTTCTGGAAAATGAATATTTCCTAATTGGAGATAATAGAGAGGCAAGCACTGATAGCAGAGACTTCGGTGCTGTCCGATCTGATCGCTTCGAGGGAATAGCGATATTTAGGTATTGGCCGATCAGTCGCTTCGGTCGAATTATTACAACAGAGCGACAATTCGGTGACGAGCAAGGGCAGATCAACTTGCCACAAAGCCGAATCGGACCCCCACGTTCTGTCTAAAACTAGAGCATCCACTGCTACTAGACCGGAGAATCCGCTCCAAAAACGTTAATTTGTTAGAGAATAATTAACTTCAAATATCGCAAGGCCGCTTGCATCTCCGCTATCCATTCGGTAGAACCAATTAGCAGTCCCACACCGAGAGTGCTAAATCGCACACGTGACTGCCGTAATATGGTGGCAAATCGAAGTAATAGGGGAACGATGGCGAAGCAACTACTTTTTGACGAAGACGCGCGCCAGGCACTCCGCGATGGTATCGATGCCCTCGCGGACGCGGTCAAAATGACGCTCGGCCCTCGTGGCCGAAACGTTGTCTTGGACAAGAAGTTTGGCGCACCAACAATCACGAATGACGGAGTTACGATCGCTAAGGACATCGAACTTAGCGATACTTTCGAAAACATTGGCGCTCAGCTCGCCAAAGAGATCGCCTCCAAAACAAATGACATAGCTGGAGATGGAACAACGACCGCGACGGTCTTGGGACAAGCTATCGTCCACGAAGGAATGAAGAATGTAGCTGCTGGAGCCGACCCGATGGCGCTCAAGCGCGGCATTGAGGCCGCTCAACGAGCAATCAGCGCTCAAATCACGAAGAGCTCCACTAAGGTTACAACCAAGGAGCAGATGGCACAGGTCGCTTCAATTTCTGCAGCCTCGGGTGATATCGGCGAGCTTATCGGTTCCGTGATGGAGGCCGCCGGCAAAGATGGCGTGATCACCATCGAGGAATCGAAGGGAATTGAAACCGAGGTCGAATACGTCGAAGGTATGGCGTTTGACCGTGGATACATTTCTCCATACTTCGTCACAAACCCTGAGCGAATGGAAGCAGTCCTTGAGGACGCGTATATATTCGTAACTGACCAGAAACTATCAGCGGTAAATGACATCCTTCCATGGCTAGAAAAGCAACTACAGGTTTCCAAGAACCTCGTAGTAATCGCGGAAGACGTGGACGGCGAGGCGCTAGCGACCCTCGCGGTCAACAAGCTCCGTGGAACAGTCAATGTCGTCGCAGTGAAAGCGCCTGGCTTCGGTGATCGCCGAAAGGAAAACTTAGGCGATATCGCTGCTCTCACCGGTGCCGAGCTGATCAGCTTAGAGCTGAATCGAGGGCTCGACACTGCAACTCCTCAAGATTTGGGACAGGCACGCCGGGTCGTTATTACCAAAGATGAGACAACCATCATCGAGGGAAAAGGCACGAAGAAGGCAATTGCCGATCGCACTCGGATGATCCGAGCCCAACTCGAAAACGCTACCTCCGACTGGGATCGCGAGAAGCTGGAAGAGCGTCTTGGGAAAATTGCAGGATCAGTGGCCGTCATCAAGGTCGGCGCCCCTACCGAAGTTGAACTTACCGAAAAGAAGCATCGAGTCGAAGACGCTCTGTCGGCGACACGAGCTGCTGTTGAAGAAGGCATGGTCCCAGGTGGCGGCGTCGCGTTCCTGAACGCAGTGCCCTCCCTCGACAAAGTAGAACTCGATGGGGACGAAGCAACCGGAGTCCGTATCCTCCGCCGTGCGCTCGAAGAGCCACTTCGTCGAATCACAGCGAATGCCGGACAAGATGGATCGGTCATCGTTGAGAAGGTCCGCGGCCTAAAGAAAGGTGAGGGCTACGACGCAGCTAAAGACGACTACGGCAACATGGTGAAGCTAGGAATCATTGACCCAGCCAAGGTGACTAAGGCAGCACTAGAGAATGCTGTATCGATTGCCGGGATGGTACTCACCACCAACTGTCTCGTAAGCGACAAGCAAGAGGAGAATGCTTCGGCTGGCGGTGCTGGCGGAATGGATATGTACTAAGCACAAATACTCTTCGAGTTTTTTTGGAAAGATTAAAGGGCCGCAGGAAACCGGCCCTTTTTTCTTTCCAAAAAAAACACAAGAATGTGATCAGATCACTTCAACTCCCGGCTCACCTTCCTCGACCGATCCGATCTGCCAGCAACTACCATGATCCGAAGAACTTGTTTCCCGAATACTCACTTGCAGTGACTCTGCTACACCTTCAGGGACTGCTATCAACAAACCGCCCGAGGTTTGCGGGTCGTAAAACAGCTGTTTAAGGTTGTTATCGATGGTATTAGAGAGCGATACACGCTCACGAAGCTGCTCCTGATTTCGATGACCTCCACCAGTGACAGCACCGGCCGCAGCGAAACGATAGGCATCCTTAAGCAACGGCACGGAACTCGCTTCAATCACAATTTTTACGCTACTCTGAAGTGCGATTTCCGAAGCATGTCCTAGTAAGGCATAACCAGTCACATCCGTCATAGCGTGAACTCCCGCCGCACGAGCCAGATGAGAGCTATGGCGATTTAATTCAATCATTGAGGCCACTGCAGCTTCTAAACCTACATCCGAATCAACGTATTGTTGCTGGGCTGCAGTCAGCAAGACACCAGTGCCAATCGGCTTCGTCAGCAGTAGCTTGTCACCAGGCTTGGCTCCACCCTTGGTAATTACTGCATCAGGATGAACCATCCCTGTTACGGAGAGGCCATACTTCGGTTCGGCATCGAAGATAGTATGACCACCCACGATCACACCGTCTGCTTCACGAACTTTTTCAGCACCACCTCGGAAAATTTCTGCCGCTACTTCTGGCGGTAAGTTATCCGGGATTCCAGCTATGTTAAGTGCGAAACAAACTTCTCCACCCATTGCATACACGTCCGACATCGCGTTAGCTGCTCCAATAGCTCCATATAGATATGGGTCGTCTACTACGGGCGGAAAGAAATCGAGCGTTTGAATTAGGGCAACTTCATCCGATACTCGGTAGACAGCAGCATCATCAGCTGCATCGAGACCTACGAGCAAATCCGGGTAGTCCCTGGAATCGAAAGTGTCACGGAGTGGCTGCAGGACCTGCGCCAGAGTTTCCAAACCCATTTTTCCAGCTCAACCAGCACAGGAGGCAAGGTCCGTGAGACGAATAATCTCCTCGCGAGTCATCACGAACTCCTTCCTGACTGATCGCATCTATATATGATGCGACTCAATACACCTATCGTCGCATTGCATGAACAACCCAGCAATAAGTGAAATCACTGAGCCACCGCTAACATCGGTCTAGCTCCGATAGGTCGACTAGGAACAGAATGCCTAAGAATTCCATCAAGAACAGTCACATCCGTCGAGACAAATACTGGACACCGCCCGAGTTGATCGCTGTACTCGACCATCAGTACAGTCGCGCACCTCAGCAATCCTCCCGCGCACCGATGTTCGAAATGGTACTCACACTTCTCTCGCAACACACCTCAGACCACAATTCTGGTAAAGCAATGCATCGTCTGATCGAAGCGTATCCAACCTGGGATGCGATCATCGCAGCACCAACCTCAAGTGTTGAAGAAGTGATTCGTCCTGGTGGCCTTGCTCCAACTAAGTCCAGACGCCTTCAAGCTCTACTTCGCGAAGTCAAAGTGCGTGCGCCTGACTGGAACCTTACATTTCTCGTTGATTTAACACTCGATGATGCCAAACGATGGCTCACCTCACTGCCAGGCATCGGGCCCAAGACTGCCGCCTGCATTCTTCTCTTTGCTCTCGAACGCCCTGCCCTACCTGTAGATACTCATGTTGAACGAGTTGCCAAACGTGTCGGCCTTATTAAGAGCAACATCGCTGCCACTAAAGCACATGTCCTCCTCGAATCGATGCTGGAGCCTGACGAGGTGTACGCATTCCACGTCGGTCTCATTCAACATGGTCGCCGCACTTGTTATGCGCGAAATCCTCTATGCCACTCTTGTCCACTTATAGAACGTTGCCCGCGTATAGGTCTTCAACCTCTCCAAAGCGAGAGATAAGGCGGATGCAGACCCTGCAGTATCCGCGTGGCCATAAAAGATTATCGATTAGGTCTCAGCAACACTTTACGTAATCTCTCGATTGTAGGAAGACTCTCGGATCAATATCGTTATCTATGACTTTCCCTTTTGGCTGAATCAGGGCTTCACGCACGAGTCAGCTAGCCTTCAGGTCCACTATCCGGCAACAAAAGCTCCATTGGTTGGGCATCCAACCAACGCCCAAATTTAAATCCCACTTCACGTTCGATCCCGAGACGTACAAATCCGAATTTCTCATGGAGAGCGATACTTGCCTCGTTATTTACCTCGATCTGAGCGATTAGTGCTCGAATCCGTCGTGACCGTGCCTGTATGATCAGGGCCTGAAGGAGCATGAACCCGAACCCTCGATGCTGATATATTGGATCAACGTAGAGAGTATCCTCACGCGTATACTGGTAACCGATCATCTCGCGGTACCAAGATAGGTAACCAAAACCCGCTATCACACCATCAAATTCCAGAACTAGTACCGGTTCTAGGGGATCCTGTCGCTCAAACCAACGCTCACGTTCCTCGAAGCTCCAAGGATGGTGGTCCCAGGTCGCGACTCCAGTTCGTATCTCCTCGTTGTAAATCGAATTGATACGCGATAAGTCTGCTCTCGTAGAAGGACGGACTGTCGGCTCGCTTGCAGACATCACAACTCACCTTCAAGGTGCGAACAACGGTTCTTTGCTGGCGGCGTCGTGACTATACTCACCCCGCTCGACTGAATCATCAGCGCATCTGATAAAACTTTAGAGAACTTGCACGAGGAGGACAATGAGCAACTTTCCCGACGAACCGGACATGCAGTGGCTTGAGAGCGGTGGCATAACGACGCCCAAGGGATTTTCTGCAGGGGGTGTCTACACTGGCATCAAAACTTATGGTGATGCACCTCGCTTCGATCTTGGAATACTACTCTCAGATCGTGCATGCACGACTGCCGGCGTCCTTACAAAAAATACCGTCCAAGGACCCGCCATCGCACGAGCAAGGCACCTTCTGAACGCAGGTAATCAAGCCCGCGCGATCTGTGCAAACTCTGGGAACGCCAACACAGTTACCGGACAACAGGGTATCCGTGATACTGAGCGAATGAGTGTCCTCACTGCCGAACGTTTTGGAATCGATCCGAATGAGATTTTTATCTGCTCAACTGGTGTAATCGGCCGTCTGCTTGACATGCCACCAATCGAGCAGGGTATTAACGCGATCGAGCTGGCATCAGAAGGCGGCTCTCAGTTCGCACGAGCGATCCTCACTACAGACACCCGCACGAAAGAAGCTGCCATTCAGCTAGAGGTTGACGGAATTACTTATCGCATCGGTGGTTGTGCCAAAGGTTCTGGCATGATCCACCCCGACATGGCCACTATGTTCGGATTTATCACTACTGACGCCCCGGTAGACAAAGTTTGGCTCCAGGCAGCTCTAGGGGTGATCGCTGATCGAACCTTTAACATGCTCGACATCGACATGGATACCTCAACCAGTGACACTGTTCTAATCCTCGCCAACGGCGCTTCAGGAGGCGAACCGATCGGTCGTGGACATCCAGCAGCTGGTTTGTTCGCGACTGCCCTCGAGGCAGTCGCACGACACCTTACACGCGAACTCGCAAGAGACGGTGAAGGTGCCAACACTCTGATCGAAGTAGTAGTTAATGGTGCAGTGAGTGGTACGGATGCTCGCCGCGCTGCCCGCACTGTCGCTTCTTCGCCACTTATCAAAACTATGGTGACCGGAAGAGATCCAAACTGGGGTCGCGTGATGATGGCCATAGGTCGCTCTGGTGCCAAAGTGGAGCAGGATCGAGTAAGCGTCTGGGTAGGAGCACACTGCGTACTTGATGAAGGGACTCCGACAGCTGTGGATTTGGAAAGAGTCTCTGAGGAGATGAACACAGATGAAGTGCAAATCCGCATCGATCTAATGATCGGTGAGGAAAGCGCCACTGCATGGGGATGTGATCTTACTAGCGAGTACATCCATATCAACGCGGACTACACCACATGACTCTGAAAAAAGCCACTACAGGAATAACTGTGATCAAGATAGGTGGTTCGACGCTTGGCTCTGAGGACACAACGATCGAAGATATCGTTTCCCTGGCCAATGATGGGCATCGACCACTGGTAGTGCACGGTGGCGGTGCAATGATAAGTCATTGGCTCAATCGAATGGGCATTGAGGCAACCTTCGTCGATGGACTCAGGGAAACTAGGGCAGACGCCCTTGAAATTGTCATCGGTGTGCTGCGTGGGGTCGTGAACTCACAACTCGTAGCTCAAATCGTCGCACATGGCGGACACGCAGTTGGAATCAGCGGCGTCGACGGCAACTCGATTAGAGCGGTCCGTTATAACGAGCGTCTTGGCTTCGTTGGCCGTATCAGCGATGTAGATGTAGATTTCTTCAGCTCGTTAATTCAGGCGGGTATAATTCCAATAGTGGCTCCGATAGGGATCGAATCTCCGTCGCAACCACTCAATATCAACGCCGATACAGTCGCAGGTGAGTTAGCACACGCCATGCAAGCTAAACGATTACTGTTCATGACAGATGTAGATGGTTTATTCGATGGCGATGATAAGTTGGTCTCGTCTATCAATGCACAAGGTATTGCTACTCTAAAGACTAAAGGAATACTCAGTGGTGGTATGATCCCTAAAGTTGAAGCATGTCTTCGTGCAGCAGAAGCTGGCACAGAAGCATTTATTGTGAACGGCACAGCACCTGGCACAATTTCTCAATTGCTCAAAAACAAAACTCTTGGAACTCGCGTGAGCAGAAATTAACTATGGGCTTTTTTGACGACCGTAATCGTGATGATCTAGGACCGCCTCCCGAACCGTTTCGTGTTGGAGGCGACGGGACCCCCCAATTCCGTTCTCCTATTCCGTTGCGCTGGATCGGATTAGCGGCTGGCGCCCTGATTCTATTTATTGTTATCAGCGTACTGAAGTCAATATACGTCGACATCCTCTGGTTCGACTCGGTCGGGTTCGAAAGCGTCTTCCGTCAAGTACTACTAACGAAAATTGTTCTCTTCTTTCTGGGCGCAACGATTACTGTCACAATTATCGGTGGAAATATTTTTCTAGCTCGTCGCCTGTCTCCGAAGGGGCCAGAGGAATCATTCATCGAAGAGGTCGGCGTTGCGTCGCTGCGTCGGATCGTTACGATCATATTGATCGCTGCAACATTATTCCTTGGCGTGATATTCGGATCAGTTGCTGGCGGATCATGGGAGACCATCCTCTCTTGGTTGAACGGAGTTGAGTTCGGCCGAGAAGATCCTGCCTTCGATCGAGACATTTCTTTCTACATGTTCGACCTCCCTGCGTATCAACTAATTCAGGGATGGTTCCTAGGTTTGTGCATAGTATCGATGCTTGGTGCAGGAGCAGTCTACGCACTCTCACTCTCCCTCCAAGGATTCCAACTCAATGTGACACGAGGAATGCGGATCCACCTATCAATACTGCTGGGAATCATCCTAATGCTGATTGCGCTCAGCACTTACCTAAGCATCTTTGAACTTGCCCTATCTCCGGACGGAATTGTCTTCGGAGCCACCTACACAGATATGAATGCCCGCCTACCAATGCGCTACATCTTAATCACACTCGCTCTTTTCGCAGGGCTAGTGACGATTGCAAATGCATTTCTATCACGGGATGGTTATCGGCTACCTCTATTCGCTTTCGGATTATGGGTCATCGCCGGCTTGTTAGGCGGAGTCTTATACCCGAATTTCGTGCAATCGTTCCAGGTAGAACCGAATGAGCGTGAACGTGAAGAACAATACATCGGGCACAACATTGAAGCGACTCGCTTCGCATATGGGCTGAGTGACATTACGGAAACCCCTTTCCCAGCCGAACAATCAGTAACTGTGCCAGAACTGGAAGCAAACCCTCTGACGATCGATAACATTCGCCTTCTGGATCCGCGTCCGCTCCGTGACACTTTCAATCAAGTCCAAGCGATCCGGCAGTTCTACCTCTTCAACGATGTTGACGTGGACCGATATAACATCGACGGCGAATTGCGGCAGGTCATGCTTTCTCCCCGTGAATTAGATATCAGCCGTGCACAAGATCGAAATTGGACTCGTGAACGCCTTCAACTAACTCACGGCTTTGGAGCTGTCGTCGCACCAGTCAACGAAGTCCTCGAAGAAGGGCTACCAGACTTCATCACGCAAGATATCCCGCCAGTCAGCGAGCAACTCGAGTTATCTATCGAGGGATCGCGCATCTATTTCGGTGAAGAGACAGACCACTATGTAATCGTGAATTCGAATGAAGCAGAGTTCGATTATCCACTCGGCGAAGGAAATGCCGAGACTTTTTACGAACCCGACAGAGGTATCACTCTCTCTTCATTCATGCGGCGCTTCTCATTAGCGTGGGAGCTTGGTGACACAAACTTGTTGATCTCTGGCCAAGTCAACAACGACTCCCGGCTGCTGATGAACCGAAACATTCAGCAACGAATACATAAAGTCGCCCCGTTCCTTATCCTCGATTCTGACCCCTACATGATCATCATCGACGGTAAGATTAAGTGGATACAGTCTGCCTACACCGTCTCGGACCGTTTCCCTTATTCACAGCAATTGAACAACAAGGCCCTCAACTATATTCGAGACAGTGTGAAAATCGTCGTCGACGCGACCACTGGCGATATGTCCTTCTATCTGATCGATACCGTAGATCCGATAGCAGCAACTTGGGCAAAGATCTTCCCTAATTTGTTCACTCCTAATGAAGAAATGCCACAAGAAATTCGTGAACACTTGCGCTATCCGCTCGACATGTTCTCGCTTCAGTCATACTTATACTTGCGCTACCACATTACTGACCCGAATGTTTTCTTTATCGGGGAGGACGTATGGAACATCCCAACGGAGCGTTTCCGCCAACAGGAACAACCTGTCGAACCCTACTACGTGCTAATGACGCTACCGAGCGAAGAGGCAAACCTAGAAGAGAACCTCGAATTTGCGCTGATCCTTCCTTTCACTCCCCGTAACAGGCAAAACACAGTTGCATGGTTGGCTGGCAGTTCGGACGGCGAACAATACGGAAAACTGCGTGCTTATCGCTTCCCGACCGACGACCTCGTTTTTGGACCTGCCCAAATCGAAGCTCGTATCGACCAGAACCCAGGTATTTCGCAACAGATTACCCTTTGGGACCAAGCGGGTTCCGAGGTGATACGCGGAAACTTACTAATGATCCCGATCGGACAATCCTTCCTGTTCGTTGAACCAATATACCTACAAGCAGAAAACTCGAGATTGCCAGAGTTAGTGCGTGTGATTGTCGCCAACGGCAACTCAATCGCTATGGAACCGACTTTCGAGCGTGCGTTAGAGGTCGTTTTTGGTAAAGCACGTTCGACTCTCCCAGGTAGCGGTCAAACTCCTGCTACAGAAGAAAAGACAACGGAACCAACAAGGGAAACTCCGAACAAAGAAGTACCCTCAGGGAATCTCGGGGAATTGGTCGACGACGCACGTGATGCCACTGACATTCTTGAGTCTGAGCTACAACGAATCCGTGAGCTCCTCAACGCTATAGAGGATGTGCAATCTAATAACTAGCATCCTTCGATAATCAAATCGACTGACCTGTCAGAAGGCGTGCAAGGGCATACGGTCCCCCGCAAGACTTAATCGGTCTAATCAGTCATGATTAAATATCTGCAATGGATACCTCAGCGACAGCGTTCTACAGATATTTTCTTACCAGAAATGGGAAGCACTAAAAGCAAATATGAACTAGTTCGAAATCAGTACCACCGACTGTTCCAAGAAATCTTGCGAGACTTCCACTCGCCACCGCGTTAGTCTAACGGACCGTATCACGGGTATCGTACCTAGACACAACATTGATGCTCGTAAGAAACGATTAGTAGCACTAGGGAGAGAAACCGTGGGTAACATCCCCTCGAGAGAAGCTGCGATTCACATGCAGACCGCTCGTCGCCTGCCAATCACAATCGTCCGCGGAAAAGGTACCCATGTATGGGACGACGATGGGAACAATTACCTTGACTTCATTGCTGGAATAGCCTCAAACACGCTTGGGCATGCAGACTCTGGTCTTGCTGAGGCAATTGCCAAACAGGCAAAGACGTTGATCCATGTATCAAACATCTTTTACTCCGAGCCCCAAATCGAACTCGGTGAGATGCTAATCGAGCATTCAGCTCTTGATCGCGTATTCTTCGTAAACTCAGGTGCCGAAGCAAATGAAGCTGCGATCAAACTCGCTAGAAAATGGGGCATCCAGAACCGAGACGGCGGCTATGAGATCATCGCCACAAACGATGGTTTTCACGGTCGCACTATGACCACTGTAGCCGCGTCAGGAACCCCTGCCTACCGCGAACCATTCGGTCCCACAACTCCAGGTTTTGTCTTTGTCGATTACAACAACATCGATCAAATCAAGGAATCTACTACTCCCCGGACTGCGGCAATCATGATCGAACCAATACAAGGTGAAGGTGGTGTCAACGTCCCGAGCGAAGGCTACCTCGAAGCAGTCCGTTCCTGGTGCGATCAGCAAAATCTATTGCTCATTCTCGATGAAATTCAAACTGGGGTTGGCCGTACGGGGACGGTGTGGGCATATGAGCAAGCAGGCATAGAGCCCGACATTATGACCTCAGCGAAGGGTATCGGCGGTGGGGTACCACTTGGTGCTGTTCTTTCTAAGGAGCATGCTTCGGTCTTCGAACCTGGCGACCATGGCTCTACCTTTGGTGGTAACCCGTTGGCTACAGCTGCCGGCGCATATGTTTTCCGTGAACTCATAGACGGTGGAATACTTGAAAATGCACGAGCACGAGGTGAACAACTCAGTCACCGACTAAACGGACTTGTAGACCGCCATCCACTAGCAATTGCTGAAGACGGCAGAGGATTGTTACGGCGACTCGAGCTATCTGAAGAACTGTCAGTAGATGTCGTGACACACGCACGCGAAATGGGGCTACTCCTTAACCCGGTGCGCCCAAACCGTGTTCGCTTTATACCACCACTGAACGTCACTGAAGATGAGATCAACCAAGCCGTTGATATCGTCGAGGAATCTCTGACTAAACTAGAAGAAAAATAACCGCTGCTCTAAGACAACTAAGCTCTTGTTACCTTAAATTCACGGTAGGAGGGTCAATGAACGAAAAAATAGTACTCGCCTACTCCGGAGGTCTCGACACATCTGTAGCATGCAAGTGGCTGCAAGAAACCTACGGGTATGAGGTGCACTGCTTAACTGTAGATCTCGGTAACCTACCTGACTTAGAAAGTGCTCGTGATCGCGGTAACGAAGCTGGCGCAGCCGAAGTAGAAGTAATTGATGCGAAAGAGAATTTTCTCAACTATTTCGTGTTCCCCGCTCTTCAAGCAAATGCCCTTTATCAGGGTGAGTATCCTCTCGCTACGGCGCTCGGTCGTCCGCTCATTGCCAAGCTACTCGTAGATAAAGCTAGGGCTATAGGTGCGACTGCCGTCGCGCATGGTTGTACTGGTAAAGGGAACGACCAAGTTCGTCTCGATATCGCTATAACGACGCTCGCTCCAGACCTCAAGGTTATCGGCACCGCCCGAGAGAATGAGATGAGTCGAGATGCCGCATTAGCGTACGCGGCTAAACATCAGATATCCGTTCGCCAAACTACTGAGGCTCCCTACTCAACTGACGAAAATCTATGGGGACGCTCAGTTGAATGCGGCGAACTTGAAGATCCATGGGCTGAGCCACCTGCCGATGTCTGGGAATGGACTCGTAATATTGAGGATACCCCCGCAAAACCAACAACAATCGAGATCAGCTTTGAAAAGGGCATACCAGTCGCCATCGATGGCGACTATCTAGACCCGGTAACGCTCGTCAAGCAGCTATCGAACCTCGGAGCTAAGCATGGTCTCGGACGTATCGACATGGTCGAGGATCGTGTCGTCGGAATTAAGTCGCGTGAAGTTTACGAAGCACCCGCTGCCGTGATCTTGATCGAAGCCCACAAGCAACTCGAACAACTCACTCTGTCTAAAGCACAACATCGCATGAAATCACGCGTTGCCGACGAGTGCGCTGACCTTATCTACGGTGGGCACTGGTTCAGCGCACATCACCGTGATCTCGCAGCATACGTGCGATCATCACAACAGAATGTGACCGGACAAGTCCGCCTGCAACTCCACCATGGGAACCTTCGTACACTCGGTAAACAGGCTGACAGCAGCCTCTACAGCAAAGAACTAGCAACGTACGGCGAGAATGACCTTTTTGATCAGAAAGCGGCCCAAGGTTTCATCAAGCTGCATGGACTTGCTGTACAGGTGCAAGCACATCGTCAATTGCTGATCGATAAACGAGACCCTCTCCATCTAGCGGCACCCCCTATATCTGACAAGGACGAAAACGGCGATGGAACCTCGGGGTAACGCAATGCCAAAGGATCGTGTTCTTCTTACCGAAAACCTTGATGGTCCGCGATCCTTATCAGATGGAATGATGAATCTGGTCTATCTAGATCGATTGTTCAACACAATTGAACTTCAACATGTTACCGCGATCCTTTCTGGGCGAATCACAGTAGAATCGAGCACCTGCCCTTGCAATCGAATGTCGAGTAAGTTCCTGATCTCTAATAACTTAAGTTAAGTATTCATGCGTCAGGTAAAAAAATAACGCAGGCTAGAAAGCGTCTTCTTCGATCCTTATTGCTAGCCGAAGAGAACGTGCGCTAGCCTCCGCTTCGCGGAGGATGTAATGCATGATGATTCAGACCAGCTACCTGTGAAACTCTGGGGAGGACGTTTCACCGGCAAGACCAGTGACCTTGTTGATGCCTTCAATGCATCAATCGACTTCGACCGTCGACTCTACCGTGAAGACATAGCGGCCTCTATCGCTCATGCTCGTATGCTTGCGCACTGTTCCATCATCAGTACGGATGATAGAAATGCGATCATCTCCGGCCTCGAAACAATCCGCGAGGAAATAGCGTCTGGTCAGTTCGATTTTCGTGTGGACCGTGAGGATATTCACCTCAATATCGAAGCGGCCTTAACTGAAAGGATCGGCGACCCGGGTCGGCGGCTCCACACGGGCCGCTCAAGAAACGATCAAATCGCTACTGACATGCGGCTGTTCGCTCGTGCCGCATGTGACCAAATTCTCGTCGAACTTCACACGATCCGTGGGGCACTAATTTCTCTTGCAGAGCGTGAAACAGGAACAGTAATTCCTGGATATACGCATCTTCAAAGAGCTCAACCAATCTTACTCGGACATCACTTGCTCGCTTACGAAGCAATGTTCAATCGTGATAGTGAACGCATCTCGCAAACCCGTGTCCGCATCAACGTTTCACCTCTTGGATCAGGTGCACTCGCAGGTGTCGCATATCCAATCGATCGAGAGATGACAGCGAACGAACTCGGTTTCGATTCGATATCGACGAACAGCCTCGATGCGGTATCGGATCGTGATTTTGTAGTCGATCTCCACTCAGCAGCAGCTCTAGCTATGGTTCATATCTCGCGTCTTTCAGAGGAAATTATCCTCTGGGTTTCGGATGAATTCCATCTCGCAACTTTGGACGATGCTTTCGCAACAGGATCAAGCATCATGCCGCAGAAAAAGAATGCTGATGTAGCGGAGCTAGCTCGAGGAAAGAGTGCTCGTGTCATCGGCAACCTTATGCAATCGCTAGCACTACTAAAAAGTCAACCGCTCGCCTATAACAAAGACAATCAAGAAGACAAGGAATCCTTATTCGATACGGTGGACACGCTAGTGATCTCTCTACGAGTGATGAGCGCAATGCTGCCGACATTAGCTTTCGATGCTGAAGCCGGTGCTGTTGCTGCAGTCGCTAACTTCGCACTAGCCACCGACTATGCTGATTACCTTTCGAAGCACGGCGTCCCTTTCCGTGACGCGCACGAGGCAGTGGGGAAACTCGTCCTCAGCTGTGAGCAGAAAGGGCAACGCTTCGACGAACTTAGTCTGGAGGAACTGCAAGAAGCTCACCAAGCCTTCCAAGCTGATGCATTAGAAATTGACCTCAGCACCTCCTTGAACTCTCGGGACATCCCTGGCGGTACTGGACCGGCTGCAGTTGCGACTGCGCTCAAAGCAGCCCGAGTTCGACTCGACTCCGATGAGCTCAAGAAAGACGAAGCAACATGAAACACTCAGTCAGAATTGCACCCTCAATCCTGACCGCCGATTTCGGACAACTTACTGGGCAAATTCACGCTGTCGAAGCAGCTGGAGTAGATCTGATGCATCTAGATGTTATGGATGCTCACTTTGTACCGCCATTAAGCTTCGGGACTGAAGTCGTAGCAGCGGTTCGTGCAGCAAGCTCACTTCCGATAGAAGTGCATCTGATGGTAGAACGACCAAGTGAGCACATTAAAAGCTTCGCGCAGGTTGGCGCAGATACACAAATCTTCCACTACGAGGCAGCCGGCGATATGAAGACATCGGAGATGCTAATTACTCAAATCCGAGAGCTTGGCTGTGAGCCAGCTTTAGCTGTAAATCCTGAAACTGACCTAGAAAAATTTGAGGAACTTCTTCCGCAACTCACACAAATTACTGTTATGACAATTCAACCTGGATGGGGTGGGCAAAACTTACGAGAAGACTTGCTGGAAAAAGTCAGCGCAGTACGGGCTGCAGCTAATGCACTTAATCTCAATGATTTCACGATCGAGATAGATGGTGGAGTAAAAGCGCACAATATTAGCCGGTGCGTCGATGCTGGCGCTAATTTGATCGTCGCGGGTTCCGCTGTGTTCAACGATCAACAAACACCAGCTGAGGCCGTTGCTGAACTACATGTGGCTCTCGGTAGAAGCACTTAATGGATCGATAACTCATCGGTTACTAATCTTTTTGCGCCTATCGTGAATGTTTAAACATCAACAAAGCACGTTCAGCTCAATAGCGAAAAGAACTACCAGATTAAGTAGCTGCTACTAGGTCAAAGTACGATCGCCTAGTAAGGTGATCCCTTTTCCTGCATCCGTTTCATCTCTGTGCGAAGAAAATTCGTATCAACCTTCACACGTTTCCATTTGCCATCAATAAACATCCTTTTTATCTGGACGTTCGGCTTGAATTGACGACTCGTTTTCGGTGCCTTGCGTTCCCATGCACCCGAATGCTTGTGGCGAATACGACGACCAAACGCTGTCTTCTTCTTACCAAGACGTGAAATCCCAGACATCATCTGCTCCACGCATCTGTTCAAATGAGGGTTTAAGGTAATGTGAAAAGCCTAGCAACGCCGAGAGGATCCGTCTATAACATTCCGTCAGACTGCATGCCTTCCAACAAGCAAAAGAAACAACTCAAGACAGCATCTTTTGACGAAAGAAATGACATTTACTGGTCAAACATAGACACATAAAAAACCGATACCACCTCTCAGGCGGGTAAGATAGACAGACTCCCTCTGAGGATCGCAATGAAGGATAAACCACTGACCGGCCGTAATGGCAACTGACCTCAGCCAGCTCGGCATCCTATTGATGCGGGAACTCGAAGCTGATGCTTCTGACTCTCTCGTCGATGGTGGGCTGGACGAATTACTGCGCTTTCAGGCGCGCGACGAGCAAGCTGGATCTGCTCTGTTGCGAATGATCGCGGCGCTGCCACCCACCGGCTATCGTTCACTTGGGCGAAACGCACGTCAAACTTGGCTAAGACGAGCACTCGCAACAATTCGGCGCGAATCAAGTATCGGCAACAACGTAGAAACATCCACAAAACCCTCGTCAAAAAACGCACCAAAAACAGGACCACAGTACCGATCCAGATCACAGGCGCAAAGGCGAAGATCAAATGCGAAGAACTCCAATGCGACAAAACGCACATCCGCTAAGACTCACCAGCAAACTTCTACAACTCGAGCGGTCGATCTGCCCAAGGGGCAAACTCCCAGAGGCACGGCACAGCTCGGACTCGAACTACCAATTTCCAAAGCTGGCACTCGTCTCGGTAAGGCCAACTTAACTCGTCTCGAGAAACTAGGAATCAATACGATTGCCGACGCATTACGCCATTTTCCAAATCGGCATCAGGATTTTTCACAGACAGTCCCCATCACACATCTTCAAATAAATGAAGAGCAGACGATTAAAGGGATTGTCGACCGAGCACGTGAAATTCGTATGGGACGAGGTGGTCGCATGCGTTCTACTGAAGCTACGATCAGCGACGAGTCTGGCGCTTCGATCCGAGTCACCTGGTTCAATCAGCCTTTTATTGCGAAATCACTGCCCGCTGGCACGGAGATCGCGATAGCGGGTCGCGTAACAATATTTCGCGGGCATGCTACTTTCCAAAATCCTGAGTTTGAACGGATCGATCCGAACAGCAATAGTGCACACACCGGCCGCCTTATTCCTGTCTATCCGCTGACATCTGGACTAGCTCAACGAACCATACGTGGAATGATCGCGAAGCTTCTCGAGCATTACGGAGAGCATCTCGAAGACCCGCTACCGAAAACGATCCGTGAGAGGCACCACTTACTCCGATACTCAGAGGCGATACAGCAACTCCACTACCCTAGTAGTAAGAAAGAACTCGACGCAGCACGTCGTCGACTCGCCTTCGACGAACTACTCACGATCCAAATTGCTGTCCAAAAACGTAAAACGGACTGGAAAGCTACTGGAGATGCGCCAGCCATTAGTGACCACACTCTCGCAGATGGTTTCCTGAATACATTGCCGTTTAAACTCACTGACGCTCAACGCCGAGTAATTCAAGACGTTCGTAATGACCTTTCACGAACACTGCCAATGTCGCGACTCCTCGAGGGTGACGTCGGGTCTGGAAAAACCATCGTCGCACTTGCAGCAATGATCGATCTCGTATCAGCCGGATACCAATCAGTAATGATGGCACCGACCGAAGTACTGGCAGAGCAACATTTCCGTACAATTTGCACCTTGCTCTCGGGTGAACCAGAACCACCACTCAACGGTATGATTCAAATCGGTGGTACTACATTCCGCACTGTCCTACTTACTGGATCAACCAAAGCCAAACCGCGACGTGATGCGTTAGATGCGATAAAGCACGGTGGTGCTCAAATCATTGTCGGCACTCACTCGTTAATACAAGAAAATGTTCAGTACCATCGACTCGGGCTCGCTATTGTCGACGAACAGCATCGCTTTGGAGTACTCCAGCGAGGCGAGCTACGGCGTCGTGGGCAAACTGCTAGAGAGCAATCTCACACCCCACACTTGATGGTGATGTCCGCAACACCGATACCTCGTTCGCTCGCACTTACCGTCTTTGGCGACCTTGACTTGTCGATAATCGACGAAATGCCACCTGGTCGCACTCCGATAGAGACAAAGTGGTTAAAGCCGATCGAGCGCTCTGAAGCGTTTAAGCACATCCGTCGAGAGATCGAAAACGGTCGGCAAGCGTTCGTTATCTGCCCACTTGTAGATGACTCAGCAGCAGTCGAATCACGTGCCGCCACCGAAGAATACGAACGCCTACGTACTGAGCAATTTCCTGAACTATCAGACCGTATTGCATTACTACACGGCCGAATGTCTTCTAAGAACAAGGACATGACGATGCGCGCTTTTGCGAGTGGCGAATTCGCACTCCTCGTCTCTACAGCGGTCGTCGAGGTGGGCATCGACGTGGCAAATGCAACCGTGATCGTCATCGAAGGAGCTGATCGTTTTGGCCTCGCGCAGTTGCATCAATTCCGAGGCCGTGTTGGACGAGGTGAACATCCGTCTTTTTGCTACCTGCTCTCAGACGATCCTTCTGCAGATGCTCAGAAGAGACTAGCGATAATGGAACAAACCAAGGACGGTTTCACCCTTGCTCAAGCAGACCTCGAACTACGAGGCCCCGGCGACCTGTACGGTATCGCTCAAAGTGGTATACCTACCCTCCGCGTAGCTTCGTTGCTCGATGCTCCGCTAATCGACACGACACGTCGTGAGGCAGAAAAACTGCTTGAAACAGACCCCGATCTAAAGGAAATGGATCATCGAGCAATTCGATACGTGATCGCTAAAAATACTTCTCAATTAATCGACGAACAACATTAGCCCTATGCCATCGGAACGTCGTATCAAGCGACTTCGCGAAGTGCTCGAAACTCGCCAGAATGATCTTTCGGTGGTGATCGAAAACATCTGGGATCCGCATAACGTTTCTGCGATTCTCCGAAGTGCCGACGGTTTCGCCAATGGCACTGTTCATCTCCTGTATACAATCGAGGAGTCGCCTAGTCTTTCACATGGTGTTTCCGCCTATACAGAAAAATGGACCACATTCGAGCATCACAACACAGCGTCAGACTTGATCAGAGTACTCCGCAGCCGCGGGCAGCAGATATACGTCACCGACCTTAACAAAGATGCAATCGACTACCACGAGATCGACTGGACAAGTCCCTCGGCGCTTGTCCTAGGTAACGAGAAACGCGGTTGCTCCGAAGAGCTACTCGCAGCTGCTGATACACGAATAAAGATACCTATGCTTGGCTTCGCACAGTCATTCAACGTCTCGGTAGCAACCGGGATAATCTTGGCAGAAGTAGCACGCCAGAGACAGAATATGGGCCTCTTAGAACCTTCATGGGACAGCGCCAAACAGCGCATACTGGATTATTGGATCGCGCGTGAAGAGGCCCGAGAACAACGGAAATCACTCCCAAAACCACCGTAAAATGAGTTGCGAGGATTCTACGCTCACTATTTTTCATCTCGCCCGGTCCCACACAGCGCGATACAATCAAGGACAATAGATAATCGCCACGTGAGAACGCATGGCATGTCCAATCTGGGCAGCTGACGTTCCGAAGCTAGCGCGCGAGGCCTGACCGTGATTCGCGATGAAATTCGGATACTTGTAAAACAAGCGTTGACTAACGCACAGGCAGCGGGCGATATACCGCAGTTTGCTGCACCAGAAGTCACCATCGAACACCCGCAACGGGCTGAACATGGAGACTTTTCTGCCAACCTCCCACTCCGCATTCAAGGCCTAGCGAAAATGAAAGCAATCGAGGTCGCTGAAGCACTCCGTAATCATGTGCCCAACCACACGGCCATCTCAGAGATTACCGTGGCACCACCAGGTTTTCTCAACCTTTACCTTGATCCTAATTGGGTCACCGACCAAATAGCAACGATCATCGATTCAGGTAGCGATTACGCCGCCACTCAACGCTTTGCTGGGCAACGTGCACAAATCGAATATGTCTCAGCCAACCCCACGGGTCCAGTTCATGTCGGAAACGGTCGCGGAGCTGCCATCGGCTCAACCCTAGCAAATGTAATGCGCTCAGCAGGTTATGAGATCGCGGAAGAATACTATGTTAACGATGCGGGCACACAGGTATCGATATTTGGTCGCACGCTCTACGCACGTTATCAGCAACTCTTTGGGCGAGACGTTGACATTCCCGAAAACGGTTACCCCGGGGAATATATGATCTCAATCGCCAAGGCTGTCAAAGAAGATCATGGAGACACTTTCCTACGATCAGAGAATGAGGGCGCCGACCCGGAGTTCGCACAGATCGGGATCGGAATTCAGATCGAAAACATCCGAAATGATCTTAAGCTAATGGGTGTCGAGTATGACGA